>Ga0181388_1000108_pt1 | contig 25926 bp, 28 predicted proteins | sample 11SPOviralmetaG_FD_130120 | JGI IMG/M metagenome (GOLD analysis project Ga0181388, IMG submission 130120) | Marine viral communities from the oligotrophic San Pedro Time Series (SPOT) site, San Pedro Channel, CA, USA - 11 SPOT_SRF_2010-05-17 | ecosystem: Environmental > Aquatic > Marine > Strait...
AAATAAGATTGTAACACTGTTTCGAAATGGATGTGAAGTGGAAATCATTCCGTACATTCAAATACTCTTTCAAATTGTGGTGAAATATAAACTGGTTGATATTACGACATACGATTACTATAATTTGACCCCTCAATATATCTTGTTCGAGTTTTTAGCAAATGAACTAAATTGCGATGACTCATTGTTAACACCTACACAACGATGGTGTCTCAACACTTCATTGAACATACTGGATCCAGATACCTCTGAATGTATCATTGTAAACATTCAGAAAAATGTTAGAAGGTGGTTAGTGAAACGGAGTGTTAGAAGAATGAAATACAAGACAATGTTGGAGGCGATATTATATGCACCGTCGCAACAAATCGAGAACACAATATTCTCGTCATTTCCAGGTGGTTCGGAGTATATCGCATCCAACCAACGGTTCGACGATGCGTCTTTGGACGTTCAAATACATAAAGTACTTCTTGTGAATTAAATAACTTATCACCACTAAATATACATTGTACTAACCAACCGAAGTAAAGCAATTATATATCGTTAGTACAATAGAGATTTATTTACACACATTCTATTCTCTTTTTTCTAATCAAATATATGGTTACATTGTTAGAAGCCTTGGACTCGTAAACATCGTTCAAATGGACTTTGCAACAATGTATATAGTCTGTTGTACCATCGACATTAATACGAAACCTTACTACATTCTTGCAATAATCTCCGACTTGTGACGACACTTGAAAATTGCAATGTGGTTGAACGAAAGACGTCAAATCCATCATTGTTGTTGACAGGTTACTTGTATGATTTGATACGTGTTTACAAAAACATTTTTTCAATTTTTTTAATAACTAAAATTGAAATTCAAAAATGTTCGTAAAGTAAAATGGAAATTAACGTGTGTGACATCGCATCTATGGCAGGTGTCTTGATTTTGTTGGTTCACAGCATAGCTTATAACATAAGACGTTCCAGATGTGTGAATGTTGATTGCTTATGTGTAAAATGTAAAAGAGAACTCATGACTGAAGAAGAATTGAGAAACGACCATGTTGCCCCTTCAACGAATCAAGTGTAACAACAACCTATTATTAAACTAATATTCATCGATAATTTAAACGTCATTTTTGTGCATGTGTTCTTTTATTTTAAGAAAAGTTGGCAAGATAATGCAAAATCTTTTTTGCTTTTGATTAAAGAGGAAAATAAATTTATACAAAAACCCTCAACTTTTCACAGAAACTGTTTTGGAAAACAAAAAACACCCCCCTGCTTAGAAAAATTAAGCAAAATTAAGCAAAATTAAGCATTTAAATATTAATTTGTGAGATACATATATACATATCTAAGATGGAAATCAATGTTAAACCTAAAACAATTTATGTATGTGATAAGTGTAATTATACAACATTTCGTAAGAGCAACTTCAATAATCATTTGAACAGGAAAACCCCATGTGTTAAGACTGTCAGTAATGCACCAAATGTTGTCATTGGTGCACCAAATGTTGTCATTGGTGCACCAAATGTTGTCATTGATAAACCAATAGCAAATGGTTGTTTGGACGACGAAGATATACCAACTTGTTTGAAGTGTAAAAAAAAGTTCGCCAGTAGTTACAATTTGAAAAAACATTCACTTGTATGTAACGGTTTGGACAAATTACAATGCCCAACATGTCTCAAGAAATTTTCGAATAGAAGTAGTAAATCGAAACACATAAAAAACGCCAAATGTATTCCTATTATCCACTATGACGAGGATGAACTGACTAACCCCACAACAATAATACATAATAATAACAACAATAACACAACAAATATAATAAACAATAACACTACGAATAACAACACTACCAACAACAACAATACAATCATAATTAATTTTGATAATTACACTGTTGAACATTTAGACGAAGATAAATTTAAAGACAAATGTAGAAATGCCTTAACATGTACCAAAGTAATTCAAAATTACATAAAAGATGTTTTCTTCAATCCTGACTGTCCTGAAAATATGAATATCAAACTTACTAACCTTAAACCTGATTATAAATTTATAGATGTCTATCGTGATGGATGGGAAAAAGACTTACAAAGTAAGATATTGAATATTGTTATTAAACATTCTCTTGTCTTTACCAAAAAACTATTGAAAGAAGAAAATGAAAATGACGATTATCTTTTTGTGGAATCAGATGACGATGAAAGTTTTAAGACGGTAATACAAGATCCTCTAAAACAGTATGACCGTAATTATTTGATAGACCGAAAGAACTTTACAAGCAGTTTGGAACAAGAAGCTAAAAAAGTGTTGTATAACGAATCAGTTTGTTATAAGTAAGTAAAATTACAACCTGTGCCAAAATTTATAAACGCAAACAATTGCTGTAGGTAATGAGTGATAAAATACAATCAAATCTAATCCAAAAATAAATAATGTCTTCACATCAATTGCTAAGGCAAATCAGTCTACTTTTTCATAACCACATTTGGTGCATAAAATGACTACATTTGGTGCAACAATGACTACATTTGGTGCAACAATGACTACATTTGGTGCAATATTTAGAACATCGAATTGCTTACGATAACATTAAACTTTCGATAAAAATGTTTATTTTTGCTTTTGTTATCGATACTCTAAAATTGCTTAATTTTGCTTAATTTTGCTTAATTTTGTTAAGCAGGGGGGTGTTTTTTGTTTTCCAAAACAGTTTCTGTGAAAAGTTGAGGGTTTTTGTACAATTCATTTTTCCTCTTTAATCAAAAGCAAAATAATCAAGTGAAATAAAACTCATCCTATGAATATCCAAAATATACTCCGTAATATGAGTATGCCTGTTCAAAATAACAAACTCGCTTGTTACATGCAAACTTTACCTTGAATATCGTTTGCATAAAATGACTACATTTGGTGCATAAAATGACTACATTTGGTGTATAAAATGACTACATTTGGTGCAACAATGACTACATTTGGTGCAATATTTAGAACATCGAATTGCTTATGATAACATTAAACTTTCGATAAAAACGTTTATTTTTGCTTTCGTTATCGATACTCTGAAATTGCTTAATTTTGCTTAATTTTGCTTAATTTTTTTAAGCAGGGGGTGTTTTTTGTTTTCCAAAACAGTTTCTGTGAAAAGTTGGGGGTTTTGTACAATTTATTTTTTCTCTTTTAACAAAAGCAAAATCAAACTCTGCTTTTTCACATCAACTAGCATATGAAAAATTTAATGCAATAACATATTCGTAAAAAAATTGAAAGTTGGAATTGCTTTTATTACGTTCAATTAAACAACCACATACAAAACGTAAAGACAATTAAAGCTCATATTCGATATCGAGTTTCTCAGCAAAACCACTAACCAGTAAATATAATGACTTCAATAGCAACATCCATCAACTTTAACGAAGACACTTTGCAAAAGTTGATGTCTATCCTTGATGATAATAAGGATGTTGTCAAGGAAGGGGACTACTTAAAAATGTGCAATGCAATGATGTTCCTACATATCAGTTATAAAAATGAACAAAAAATCACAAACTATCCTCAGAACGTTGCACAAATAAATCCACAAACAAGTGAACAACAACGAATAATTCACGATTACAGAAATCGTCTGCATTGGAATCATTATACTCTTCGATTAAATGCATTGCCTTGTAAGTCACAGAGGAGACGTCATTGCGCATTATTAAGGGAGTGTGAGCATTTGAGCATCGTGATTGATGATGTTTTGAAGATTCCGAACATAACGTCACTAACTTTGATTGAAAAACTATTAAATGATAGAGGATTATCGAATATGAGAATAGAAGCCATATATTTGGCATATCGAAGAGATGAACGAGACATACAACGTAATAGAATACGTGAAGAGATAGCGTGGTTACAAAATGAAATTGCACGATTAGAAGCGTTGGTGGACATACACTAATCTCTAATCCATCTTACTCAAGGAAGGTTATAAGACATGTTTTTCACAGATCACTACCCTAAAACCAATAAAAATATCCATCATATAAAATCAAACAAAATGAAAATAAAACACTTGGTATTTTTTTTATAATGGTTACGTGTGCTTTAAAGTTCATAAGGAGTACTAACCATTTTTTAGTCACAAGAACTGAAACAATTCCGAACAATTTGCACTAATAAACAATACACATGTTTTAATGACTGCTACAACGATCTTATCACAAACAAGTGGACACATGAAACGAAGTATTATCAATATATTGACCGAAAGAAAAACGATAACTTACAACATGTATAACAATACGAGTGAACACAGTAAACAGGCGATACACACTATATTAGATTATTAGCCGTCCTTTAACAAAATTTGATTTATCTTTTGCTTTACTTAACAAGTATCACACTTCCACATCGACCATAACACACTATCATGATTTCAAATAGGTGTATGGGTGGTTTTCCAGTGAAACACAATGTAATTTGTAATGATGACTCTCTTAAATGTACTGGACTTACTCTCGAAGGCACACCTTGTAGATTGTATGAAAATACTCCTTTATATCACATATACGGTAATGACATAACCCAGAATACGATTTTACATGAAAAAATAAAAACTTACGAACTCACAATAGATACATACAATCGTACTTTATTGGACTATAAAAGCAAGCTGTCAATATTGCTATCCAAACACGACAAACTATGTACTCAATTTGATGAACTAATGAATCTAAACCACGATTTGGCTAAACAACTGAAACGAGCCCAATTCATTACTAACATATTATTTAGCACTTTGTTGTTCGAGATATTTGTGCTTTTGACTTACTTTGTCATAATTAGCTTCAGTAAGGTCTTTAAGGACCAATAGTTAATCGTAACTTGAATCAAATAGTGATACAATAGTAAAAAAATAACAGTTACATATATTCCTTTGTTAGATGTTATTTTTTTACTATTGTATGAAAGATATTTGGCTTTAATTTATATCCTATAAATTAAAGCCAAAGATACAATGTATTATGATTACACAATTGTTGGATGTGGACCAAGTGGAATTGCAATGAGTCTCATATTAGCCCACAACAATGAAAATGTGTGCATTTTAGAAAGCGAAGCATCCATAGGTGGGTGTTGGAAAGCGGAATGGGTCGATGACTTGTATTATGCGGAACATTCCCCGAAAGTAATGTTCACGTATCCATATTTTGAACAATTATTGACTTTGTTAAACATCGATCCATCCAAAGAGTTTCATCCTGTTTATGGAACATATTTACAGACAGTGATGAAGTTTGGACACTTTATGTTTGGTGGACTCAATTGTTACGAAATCTACTGTTTACTTGTTGGGATTATACGAACAAAATTAGGAATCTTCGATAGAACTAAAACATTGCACGAATGGCTAATTCACAACAAATTTTCTGAAAAAGGATATGAGACTTTCAAGATTTTGTCGATTGCGGCTGCTGATGTGCCTGAAAAACTGTTGGCATACGTACTATTTGAAGGGATTGGGATGGATGCTTTCAATATTCGTCAATTGAAACAACCATCTAAATGGTTAGATAAATACACTGCATACATTCAAACTTTCAAAAACGTTCACTTGTTCTTGAATCACGACGTATCACAGTTCACAAGTACTTCATCTAAAATAACAAACATTGTTGCATTCGACAAAACATTTGGACAAAAGGTGACATTCGCAAGCAAAGAATATTTAGTATGTGTTCCGTTGACAAACCTTTTAAATATCGTGAAAAAATCAAATTCACATGTACAAAATAATTGGATGCATTATGCTGACTTTGAACATTATTGTAATATGTCTAGTTACACGGGATTTGGTTTTCAATTGCATTTTACATATCAACCAAATATCCAAACGGTATCCAATTTATGGTGTTGGTCTTGTACTGGGGATTGGAATATTATTGTAGCACAAACTAATGATTATCATTCGAACTTTTCAAAAGATCCGTCAATACAATGTGTTTGGTCTTGTACGATTATCGATCTGAATGCTTTCAACACTCATCTTCAGAAAACAGTACACGAATGCACATTCAATGAAATTGTTACAGAAAGCATTCGGATATTGGAAAACTTATGTAATTGCGAGTTGAATCCAAAACGTGCCACCCGATACAATGGTATTGAACGAAAAAATAACAAATGGCTTATCAAAGATTCCAGTTGTGTAAATGCAATGGGAACTTTAAATACAACAGGAAAACTCACAAACTTACACTACATTAACACTATCAACACAGGAAAAATTACAAATTTAGAAGTAGCATTGGAATGTGCGATTGCATTTGCAGATAAACGAAACTTGAATAATGTATTTAGAAAACACAAAACATGTAGGTATTTTTATGTGATACTGTGTGTTGCAATATTAATGATGGTTTATAAATTTTTCAAGTTCGATAAAAATTGAAACTAAACTTTACAAATATTGTGGGCGCGAGACAATTATTTACACATCAAGTTGTAAAACAGCAATTCATCATGTACCCTTCTTCTACCCTTGATGAACAATTTCTACCCAAGTTTACATTGTGTGTTTTAGTTACACAATTCGGCAAGACATTCACTGCTATCGAGCACATAAAAAAGGGGGTGAATAAAAATGCGGTGAACTTTATATTCACTATGAACACTTTCCTAAACAATGAACAATTTGCCAACAGGTTACATGTTATTGAAGATGAATATGGTCCAGGGTCAGTAGTTATCTTTTCATCGAAATACGAAGGTACTTATAAACACGTCAGAACCAAAAACCAAGTTTATAAATTGTGTTCCGATGAAAGTACCTGTCCTAAAGTTGTATTAATGTGTAGTAATAAACGCAGATTTGAAGACTCTCACAATATCATTAATCGATTGGATGAATCAAAATCTTTCTCGAAGAAACTCAATTTGTATTATGATGAGTTACATATGTACATATCAAAATTTGTACGATCACAGATTGAAGTGATCCACGATATGGATATAGTTTCCAATATTGTTGGACTGACCGCATCTCCGTCCAAAATTATCAAAAACAATGGTCGTTGGAATAGAACAAGAATCATGCGAATTGATAATTATGATAGCGAAGACTATGTAAGTGTTAATGACATGCGGTTTGTGAACATCAATGATTACTTCGAACACCCATACATACGATTGAATCCATTCACACCTGGTTATTATGACAAGATGGATGGAGAAACCATTGGTTTTATTCGACGGGTATTAACAAACAATCCGCACATATTAGGGACAGAATCGAGAACGTTCATTCCTGGACACATCCGTCGTATTGGACATACTGAGATTAGAGATTATGTTATGGAATTAAATCCAAGAACAGTGGTTGTGACATTGAATAGTGACAAGAAAGCGATTGAGTATATGAGAGAAGGTGAATTGAAATCAATATCATTGATTGATACAACTAACAATAAAGAAGTATCTGAAAAAATAGCCGAAATTGTACTTACAAAGTTCAAAAACAATCGTCCACTTGTTATTACAGGATATTTGTGTATTGGAACAGGTCAGACTTTGATGCACGAATCACTGGGTTCATTTACATCTGCTATAATTGGTCACATGGATCTAACAAATGATAAAATATATCAATTATTTGGTAGACTAACGGGACGTATGAAAAACTGGAACACTTACACCAAAACAACGGTCTATTGTACTAATGTAGTCATGAATCGTTGCAAAATGATGGAGAAATTAGCAATGAACACAACATTGAAACATAATGGGAAAATGCTTGACAAACACGACTATTTTGAACCATTAAGTGAGGCATCAAGTACTACAGAAAACCACACAGTTGATGAGTACTCTGATGAGTGTGAAAGCGTACTCCAAAACTTTCGCCAACATGAATTAGTATGACAGTCATATATTAACTTCAATCTACATATACAACTATACACAAATTATACACAAAATATATTTAATATTTTTTTATTCGTTATAACATTGAAACAGTTTGTAAATGAAACTGTACTATGAAGTACACAAGCTATTTATAAAAAAAAATTGAAACATTTTATTTAGTACCTTATCATTAACTATCTACAAACCACAACCATATTGTAAACCTTATTACACGTCTATCTTTATAAAGTATGTCTGCTTCTACTCATTCTCATTCCACTCACACTACAAATAAGTCTAACTTAACGAGTAAACGAAAACATTGTTCTGTAATTAAAAATGATGGTAAACCGTGTAAGTGTTACTCAATGAGTGATAGCGATACATGCTCGTTGCATTCATATAAGAAAACCAAATCAATTTCGAACAGTAACACTATTGTTGATGAAATATCAGAATTAAAGATGTACATTGGCGAATTGGTTGAAGATAACAAATCAATTTATTTAGATTATCAAATGACACTAAACTCATATGATAACCAACTTGACACCGTGTATTACAAACTGGAACTTGAGCGGAAGAAAAATGCAAACCTTACAAGAAGCCTTCAATACAGTTTCGTGATTATCCTATGCATCATTGGTTATGTAGTCCACCAATACACGAAAGAAAATGAACAATTTATGAACTATTCTACAGCCATTACAGGATATTATGATGTGTTGATATCGTGTCCGTGGTATTCTTCACTAATTAGCACAATTAATAGTTTGCAATTAATGTGTACTCATTGTTGGTATTCACTGATCAAAAGATAAATAAAAATTTGCTGTTTATCATAAAAAATGACATTTTGTCAAAATAATATCATGAAATGTTATTTATTTTTTTATCATATTTGTACAAATTAAAAGTATGGATTTAAAACCCTACATTAAAAAAGTCCTTCATCAAGTTCAACCAGAACGAGGAATAAGTTCCTTGGCTTTAAATACAATGAATAGCATGGTATACTTTTGTTGTGACAATTTATGTCACACAACCCAATTGTTGATGAATAACGCTAATAAAAATATGATTGGTGTACAAGACATTGAAACGGCTGTTAAAATATATTTGCCAGGAGAAATTGCGAGACATGCCGTATCCGAAGGAAAAAAAGCTGTGCAAAAATATAAAACAAACATAAATAATAAACAATCAACGAGTGCAAAAGCGAAATTGGAATTTTCCGTATCTAGAATAGATAAACATATCAGATCAAATATTGAATGTAAAAAAATGAACCAAGCAGCACCTGTATTTTTAGCAGCTGTTCTTGAGTATTTAGCAGCGGAAACTCTCGAATTAGCAGGGAACTCAGCAACAGATTCTAATCGCGTTCGAATTATACCTCGTGACATTATGATGGTTATATCCAATGACGAAGAACTTAATCATATTTTTAAACATGTAACTATACCTTATGCTGGTATACAGCCAAATATTCATTCAAATTTGTTGCCAAAACAAGCTGGTGGAGTAAAGAAGCATAAAACGTTGCTTAAAGACAACATTCAAGGTATTACAAAGCCTGTAATTAAGAGATTAGCTCATAGAGGTGGTGTTAAATTTATTTCATCCTTAGTATACGAAGAAATTAGAGGTATACTTAAAGTATTTCTAGAATCGGTAATTAGACAATTCACTACAATTACGGAACATGTTCATTTAAACACTATTACCAAAAAAAATGTATTGATGGCTCTTGGTTTACATTACAAACCTTTGATGATGGGTGGTAATTCAATCGAAGACAACACTCAAACGGGTGGAAAAAATAAAAAAGGAGTGGTTGCATTAAGAAACATAAGAAGATACCAAAAAACTACAGAATTGTTAATTCCCAAAGCTCCATTTCAAAGATTAGTCAGAGAAATAGCAAATGATTTTAAATTAAATTTGAGATTTTCAGCAGATGCTTTTGAGGCTTTACAACATTCGACGGAAGCTTATTTAGTAGATCTATTTCAAGCAGCTATTTTGTGCTCAGTTGTTGCCAAAAGAGAAATACTTTCAAATAAAGATTTAAGCCTTGTCAGAAAGATACGCAACGAAGATTATGATTCTTTATATCTATAAATAACAGGACCAACTTACAGCAGGAATATACTACAATGGAGTGTCAATAAGTATATGCGAATCACACTCTATAAAAACTTCTCATTCTATTGAAATGTATAGCTTTATTTTCATATTTTCAACAACTTTTTTTACAATGTAAAATTGAATTTACAAAAAATGATTTAAGAAGTAGTGTCTCGTGGAAAAAGAAAAGTAAGTTGTTGGGTAGGAAGCATTTAAGAATGACAACTCCGACTAACAACGATTGTTCGTCGAGCTTGTCGACACCTCAAACATCCAATCAAAGTTCTAAACCAACATACGCTTCCTTATTAAAGAATGAGGGTAACAGTGATCAAAATGATGGTAAAAGCATTCACCACCCAGAAACGTCTACAGGATCTTCTACGAGACAAGCAAAGTCCGAACCAAGTGTAAGTGAGACTACTGAAGTATCTTTATCATCACAAGAGGAAACTGACACATCAGTAGATCAATCGAGTGATACATGTAAACCCATTTCGAAGTTGTCAACAACCATTCGTGAAATGTTCGAGGAAAATAAAGGATTACGTTCCGATGCTGAACTAATGGAAATTGCATATGAAAATGAAATTTATGATGTTTATTGTAAGTTGGAAAGTGAACATAACAAAAACAAAAAATTGAAATGGAGAATAAAATACTTGATGACACTAACTGTATGTGTGCTCGGCTATATTGTTCAACAGCGATTGTCAAATGATGACGACTCCACATCTGAAGTGGTGTACCACCACCCTTGGCATAACGTGGTTGATACGATGCTCAATATGCATTGCACTAATATGACAAACTGGTTCTAAAGGTTTTTAGGTTTCCGCCCTCTTTTCACTTCTTTTTTGTCATTTTTATCAAGAAACTTATGTATGGTTTTACACAACATTGGTTTGTTTTGAGATATGAGAACTTTCTCACCCTTTTTTTTCAGACCTCGTGCGACATCTTTCAATTGCTTGACAGTATAAAATTTCATACAATCTTCATGTGTTACCGCCACTTCACTGGTGGGTTCTGTTATTGGTACTATTGGTTTGCTTTTTGTATTGATTGGTTTTACATTGGATACCATTACCGACTTCAATGTTTTCAATGCATCAACGAACTGTTGTGGAGTAAATCGTAAGCGGTAATTGAATGCAATTGCTCGTTTGATGATCTCGCATAATCGTTGTTTTTGAGACGTCTCGATATCATATTTGTAAGTGGAACATACCATTAATAGCGACATTCCTAAAGAGAACACATCTACTTTGTTAGTATTTTTGACAATGTCTTTTGATAAATCGTTATTCAATTCAGATTCGTAGTCGGTCAACATCGTCTTCAAATCCAGTCCTATGTCTGAAAATTTGGACTTATATTGTATATAGTTGGCACGTACCTTGCGCACAAGGTCTGTTTTGGACATACCCTTCTTCGAGGTCTGATGAAGGTAATAATGTTTGAATTCGGGTGGGAAATATGGATAATCATACTTTAATGCAAAATCGGAGTGCTCAATATCGTACACATCTTTGTAAGCACATGAAAGTCCATAATCAATGTACTTCAATGTATGAGGTTTGTCAGTCATGATGATATTGGACAACTTAATATCCCGATGACAATATTGATGTTTGCTAAATAAAACAAGACCCTCTGCCAAATTAATGAAACCATCTAAATAATCTGAAAATGTGACAGATACAATATTTGTTTTTACTTGTGCTTCGAGTTCTGTGCCTTTTTCTTTTAAAATCAATTGGTAATAAAGCTTTCCTTTTTTATCACATTTATGGAATTCATCTTGAACATATTTAGTATTTTCTATGGGAACTTTACATTTTGAAACAACAGGAATAGTGTATTTACTTTTTTTATCAATGCTCTTGAATTTGTTTGAACTATATTCATCTTCAGCAGCATGTGTCTCAACACTAAACACTTTACCTACTCCTTCTCGGCGTTTTGTTTCACCGTCGCATAAGAGAGGTGGGTCAAAAACACAACCATATGTTCCTTTTCCAAGAAATTTACCACCTATTGATTTTTTCATTCGTTAGATTTTAATGATTACGTGACATTTTTTCAATCAAAACACAATTTTATATCTCGACCAATGATTTCTCGATATGACTTCTTGATGTCAATGTACTCTTTCTTCTGTTTACACCGATTATTCCTTTCGTGTACGTATAATGCATGTAATTGTTGACGAGTACAATGTCGTAACACACAGGTTTCTTTTTGAGCTAAAGTAAAATTGAAGAAATGTCTTGATGACGGAAATGACTTGATCGTTTTCATCTTATCCTTATTCTTTATTTTACAATGTGCTCTGATGAAATCTAAATATTTGACATCGGTGCTGATTTTTGCAGGTATTTGAATGTCTGGATGGGGAATTGTTCTATCAAGATTATCCTTAAGGATGTTTGGAAAGTGAACATTGTATAATTCAAATTGATCGACTTCACGAACATCATTTGTATCAATAATTTGAATCAAATATCTCGTATTATGTTCGAACTTTGCCACAATGGTACACCATACGACATTAATGTGGTCTTGTCTATAAAGTACTCTATCGTGAAGAGCAAGATTCTGTCTAAAGAAAGAACTATTGGATTTATTGGATTCATTGAGATACTTATCATTGATTTCTTTTAAGAAATTACATATGTCGATATATTCTTTTTCCTTTATTGTTTCACTTTCAATAGAGTAATCTAATACATTCATTATTTTCATCATTTCATGTTTATACATGCTTCAAAATCGAACTTTAAAAATTGAAAATATTTTATTTGATTTTGTATTCATGTATTTAAAACACTTGTAAAATAAGTCCATAAATATGAATGTTGAACAGCGATTATATAATGCAAACAAGAGTCGAAAAAACTATGAAGCCAATAAAGTTGATATAATGAAACGACGTATATTATCACGGGTGGTCAAAGGGTCAAAGGTATATCCCTCAACCATTCAAGACCCTAAATATGCATGGACAGAAGATGAACTTGAATTGTTGGAGAAAAGTATGAAAAATCGCAAAGACTACTTGACAGTATCGGATGCACGGATATTACCTACATCGGATGGTAACATCAACTTTTCAGGAAGTGAGAATGTACCACTGCATCTTTTAGAGGAACACGACGGAAACCGTGAACATCAAAATATTACTTCCGATAGAGTGCAAGGGTTGCAAATAACAGTACAAGATGTGCAATTGGCTTTTCAGTTGATGATAGACACGGGGTTGTTGTTAAAAAATAAAAACGAAATTCAAAGAAAAATAGGAAAGGAACGATACAACAGTCGCATAAGTGTTGCAATGAATATATTTGGTTCTGATAATGTATTGGATGTGTATGTTTATCCTGAAAAGTTTTACAACAAGTTATTGCTTTCTCATTTAAAACCTGTAAGTACTAAAGAGTACGTGTCCATATTCATTTCATTGTACAAAAAAAGCCCACATCTACCCCGTGATATGGGACTCAATGTGAGTATATTAGATCTACAAGATAAGGTACTGTATTCACAGATGAGTATTCTGAAACAATGCATGGGTAACGTTATAAAATTATCAAAAGAAGAAGAACTTGTTCGACTTGAAACTGCAACTTATTACAAATGGGACGATATAATGAAAGTGATCAATGTTATTGAAAATGCATTTGAACATAATCCAACCTCACTTACTCTATTACGAGACTTGGTTATTGCATCTTTCTACATTAATGAAAACGTGTTACGAGACAATCTTGGTGCAATTTTAATAGGTAATGATAAGCAAGAAAAGAGTACCGACCCAGACATAATTGCACAGAAGTACAACTATTTTGATATGAAACATAAAGTGTTATATTTGAATGATTTCAAGACGAACACACAATTCAAAAACTTTACGTTAAACATATCGGATAAAACATTAAAATATGTACAGTCTTATTTGAAAAGGGTTCATGAGGTAACTGGGGAACATCCAAAATATCTTGTGACAAAAAACGATGGTACAATGTATCAAGACGGTAAATTATCAAAGTATATCACAGATATGTTTCAAAGACACACTGGTGCAAAACACTTTACGATCAATGACTTGCGTCATAGTTTTTCAACATATCACCGAAATAGTTCATTGCGTACAAAAGAACGTGTCGCGGCATTGTTACAACACTCTTTTCAACAACATGTTCGTTACGAAAGACACACAGAAGATAAACATTGTGAGTTTCCTATCTTCAGAGAAAACGAAGAACCTGACGAAGTTTAGATACTTGTAAAATTTGTATCAAATTAACATTAATGATTTATTACACAATAGTTTATATTATTTTTTCAATGCATGTCTTGTGACACGACATTTAGGTTTGTGTTCTTTCCAATGTTGCTTTTGACATGTTGTACTACAATACCAAGCTATATTGCATCCTGAACATCGTTTTGGTCTTTTCATAAAAGCCTTACAACTTTCACAGGTATTACGATGTATTAGTATTTGCATGAGTTCGGTATTTTCTGTCAATGTTAAATCATGTAATATTTGACCAGTCATTGGTTCAGTTGTATTGCCTGTTGCAAACCATTTTTGAATTGATTTTTTATCATATGTAAATCCATTAACAGTTTTCACAGGATATTTCATTACTTTTAAGGAAATAGGGCATCTTAAACGCCAGTCGGTAGTTTCCATATTGATGGCAATATGTGAATTGACATATGTTCAATAAAAAATAATTATATTTCAATTTTTATCGTCATCAGTTTATTTTACTTTGTAATGTAAACAATATCTTTAAAATGGTGTTATTAGACAACTAAGGAGAAATTTTTGTTCATTACAAATGTTTCCAAATTTATTTATTATTTTATAAAATTGACCAAAGAAGATTTTATAGTAAGGACATCTTATTATATTAAGTTGGGCACCATAAATCTAAAGATTTTTGAAAGTGTTTTGGTAAACATATATTATCAGAATACAGTTGTAATTTTAGAGCTGGTAGTTTTGAAATAAATGTATTTTTAAGTCCATGATTTTTATCGAGAAAAGATAAACCGATAGGTTCGAGCAACAATTCACAAATAGTATCTAATATGACAGCACGATGATTAGGATCTGTTGCATTATCGTTTTGTTTGATCAAAACACCTAATGCACATAAAACATCACTGAAACTTACAGCACGGTGTATATTAATATTTGTAATATAGTATCTACAGCATGGACATGTAGAGTTTGTTGATATCCATTTAGAGATGCAAGTTTTACAAAAGGTATGGTTACAGCGAAGTGTGATAGTTTTATCTTTCGAACAATAATTCATACATATAGGACACTCCATCTTATTAATCCAATTTTTATGTTTTCCACAAAATAAACCATATTTTGCCTTGCAAGTACAAGGTTTGCCAGTAGAATCAACAATAGCAGAGCACGTTGCCATTTTAAGAGTGTAATGACCAATTTGTCATGTAATGTGTAAAACTATACGAGCTCGTATGAAAATAAATCAAATTTCATCGTTTGTGATAAATTTAGAATATGTTCACCTTGACAACTCCTTTTTTATCTTATCTTGACATATGTGATGTGAAGTATATATATAAAGCATACCTGCTATGGTAACATCGGACAATCATGATTGAATCATCAGGATGATGAATGACACCAATCTAATGACTACACGTCGTCTATTTGTATCGATTGTTCCAATTCGATAAAAATTGAATATGAATTGTAATTATATTTGCTATGTACAGTTTCAATACATACTAAAAAGCTACCCCTGATTACATTTTACTACCTTCGTTATCATACAGTATGGCTTCTAATACAAATTTCAACAGTGAAGCCGTTCACGGTTTGATGAACTTATTGGATCAACATTGTGAAAATATGAATGAAGCACAATACATGAACATGTGTAATGCGTTGAGACATCTTCATATTAACGATGCAGCTAAAATATGTACGTTAAGACAACGAACACAGGTGGTTCGTGAAGAACTTGACGAACTATACGAACGATTTGACTTTCAAAGGCATGAAATAAATGAACGAGACCAACGATTGCAAGAACAAGACCAACGATTGCAAGAACAAGACCAACGATTGCAAGAACAAGACCAACGATTGCAAGAACAAGACCAACGATTAAAAGAATATGACCAAATGAACCAGCCGATTGTTGAAACACTTCCCATTATACCTGAATTACAAAGGGAACAAATGAAAGAACAACGCAGTGTTGAAGAAAAAGAACAAAAACGAAAACAATCTATCGAACATCATTTGGCAAAATTAGAGTGTTTCCAATCAAAACTTCGGCATTTAAAAGTTCCACCAAACTCTGTTGGTAGAAACCATAAGACATTGATTGCTAAATGTAGTGTATTGGGAATTACGATTTCAGAACCACTGCAAAAGGCTTCATCTACATCAGTTCGAATTTTACAAGAACTCGTCAAAGAAAATAATGTAGACGATGCGGAAATTAAGAAATTGTATTTACAAGACCGACATATAGAGTTTAATGCAGAAAAACTCAAACTTCATGATTTAATACAACAGCATAAAGACAAATTGTTTATGTTGCAAAAACAATAAATCGTAGACAGTCCTAAAAAAAACTTGATTTTCAAATCTCTACGAAGTAGAGGTTTGTTTTTTGTTTCATCTTGGTATTAATATAAATGAGTTCATATTATTGTTACATCATCGCGAATGAAAACGGCAACACATATAATGGGTATACAACAAATCTGTCACGACGCTTACGTCAACACAATGGTGAAATTAAAGGGGGAGCGAGAGCAACCCACAATCGAGGGCCTTGGAAATTCATATTTGTGATGACATCTTGTGATTGGGACTGTATTGCGACGGCAATGCAACATGAATGGACCATCAAATACCCGACACGAAAGCGCCCAAGACCACACATGTATAATGGTATACAAGGACGATTGCTTTCATTGAAGTTGGTATTTGAACATCTAATGAAGATTGGTACTTGTTTGGAACATATTCAATGTGACGTAATAGAGGAATACTTTGAATATGTGAAAGAAATACTAACTGAATACGAAGGCACAGTGCATTTGAATTGTTTAGAATAACTTATTATCTTGTTCAAACAGGATGATATCATGTTCAGTGAGATATCCATCGTTATTCTGATCTGCTAAATGAAACCTAAACCATTGTTCGTTGGATGGAGGTTTGCCATATTTCTTCATATAATAATTGTGAAATTCGGATAATGATATTTTTCCATTTTTGTTTGTGTCGATATTTTTGAAACTATCGCCACGTTGCTTAAGACATCCACATATGCAATTCAGTCCAAATGCTTTGAATAACATGGTTGTTGTGTGTATTTTTAATATTATCACAACATTTTAAGACCAATACTGGTATTGTAAAATTAAAAATAATAAGTAACGTATATTTGGAATGTTTAAAATATCGATTTAAACAACACAAGTACACATCATTGTATTTATCATCATGGATATCAGTGCATATATGCAAGAGTTATCTACGTTACCTACACACAAGTATACCGATTTTCGTAGAAATAGCGTAGTAACCTTTCAAGATTTATGTAATGCATACAACGTGGAAAATGTTTTGGATGTGTACATTCGTTTTGATGAATATCTCCAATATATCTCAACGAAACCACTAAGTACTCAACAATGTTACTTCAATCATCTATCTTGTGCATTGATTTCATTGCCATCTATAAAGGTAAAATTGAATAATACAGATTTATACGATTCGTTGTTAATACAACTGTTCAATTTGAAACGCAACACCAATGATTTGATTAATGGGAGAAATGGAGAGTCTGTGTCTTCACAAGTCATTCAGCCCGACAATGATGGATTAGTGCAGATAAATATAGGTATCGTAGATGTAATTGCAGAAAATGAAGACTTGTTGAAAGAAAACGAAAGTCTAAAGACAAAGATTGCAAAGTTACATCGTTTAATACCATTAATGACAAACGATTACATATCTTCTGAAGTGTTACGAACAACACTCGATTAGTAGTGAAGATTAAATGTATATATGTGGATGAATGTTATATATCTGCATGACACAACTGAAAAAAAATTGAAACATGTTTACTCAATTTCAAAAGAAAGAAAAAAAATTGATTTACAATTTAGCTTTTGAACTAAAAGCATTTAAACGTTCTTTCATATATTAATACCATTATCATACTGTCACAACAACTTATTTAATACAAAATGGATTCTATCGTATTGAACAAAGATTTTGACATTTCCCATGTCAAATTTGATAACAAAATGAAAGCATTGGATACTGGATGTAAATTGAAATTTGTATCATATAACAGAAATCCTTTAGTGCTCCAAACGCCAGAGTGTTTTACCCCATATGGTATCAATAACAATTCCTTTGACGAAGAAAACTCGAACAAATACACATTAGACTTGTCTTTCCGTGATATGGAAAATCGACCCGCATTAAAAACGTTCTTCGATAATATCGAAAAACTCGATGAGTTAATCATTAATGAAGCATTCAAAAATCAAAAGGAATGGTTTCGTAAAACAATTGCATCCGTTGACATCATCAAACAGGCATTGTACAAACCAATGATAAAATACGCGAAGGATAAAAACACAGGAGAAATAACAGACATGTATCCACCAACCTTCAAAGTTAAGATACCGTATGCTAATGACAAATTTGGTTGTGCATTTTATGACAAAGAGTGTAATTTGTTAGCGACCGAAGATGTATCTTCTATGAACTCCAAGGGAGCAAAGGTCATCAGCTTAATACGGTGTAATGGATTGTGGTTTGCGGGAGGTCAATTTGGAGTGTCTTGGAAAGCAATTCAAGTACAAGTTACACCTCGTGCATTGAAGTTGGATGGATGTTTGATACAATCTTGTAAAACGGATAACATCGGAGAAGAAGATTGTGATGAAAATGACTTTATGTAAAGATGTTTCATAATTGCTGAAATATGTGTAAATTTATAAATTAACTGTTGTATTATTACTTTTTTTAAAATAGATTTAAAAAATCGGAGTATTGTTTGTTTTACAAAGGTAAATATGTATCATGAACATGATAACTATATTTTTTTCAATGGAAGTACGAGTAAGCATTTAATGCACGAATTATCTTCATTACCAACACATGCAATAACAAGTGGACAATGTCAATTGGCGACATATAACGATGGTGAAATTAGAATTCAAATAAATGAATCTGTACGAGATAAGTGTGTATTCATAATACAATCAATCACATCAACGGAAACACTGAGTATAAATGATGTATTAATGGAACTATACTTGTTCATACGTGCACTTAAACGAGCATCAGCAAAAAAAGTGCTTGTATGTATCCCATATTTTGGATATTGTCGACAGGACCGTAAGACAATGCCGCGAGTACCCATATCTGCATCTGATGTGGCGATGCTGTTAGAAACAGCAGGTGCAGATCGCATTATATCTATTGAAATGCATTGTGGGCAAATGCAAGGTTTTTTCAGAGATATATCATGCGATAATTTGTATTCATCAAGTGCGTTAGCAGACGCCTTCGTAGAAAATATAAGCACAAAGGAGGACTTTGACATTAACAATTTAGTAATTGTATCACCTGATGCTGGAGGAGTTACGCGAACAAAACAATTTAAGGAAACTTTGACATTCAAGTACGGAGTACAAACCGACTTTGCTATCATTGTGAAAGAACGTAACATTAGTGGTTGCATCAATAATATGAGTCTTGTTGGTAATGTAGAAACGAAAGATGTAGTCATAGTTGATGACATTTGTGACACGGGAACAACATTGATAAAAGCGATGGAATTATTGAAACAGTTTGGAGCTCGACACATTTACGTGTGTGTGACTCACGGTGTATTCTCCAAGAATGCTGTTGACAAGTTAGAAGATTGCGAAGCGCTAACACACCTATTCGTGACAAACACGATTGCACTGAAGCACGGAAGTAATCATTTGTTGAAAAAAATAACACAAGTTAGTATCGCTAAGCTGCTTGCATCTACCTTTGAAATATTTATGAATGGGGGTTCAATAAGCAAGTTGTTCGTTGAATCAACATGATGATGTTGTTGAATCAATGCGAAGACCTTATTTATCTTAACCATTAACCGTTGAGACAACATACGTATCTATAATATCTACTAAAATATCTTTTGCTTTCGTTAAGGAATCGGTATTCGGGTTGTCCATACTGGAAGAGACTACAAAGCTTTTATTTTTCTTATCGTAATGAATGTTGTCTACACTTGTTTCGGCTATTATATTTTTGACATTCGCACCTTGACGACCTATCACTTTCCCTAATAATCCTGATTCATAGGTTTCATTCTTGCATACAATCAGAGGTAATTGCACTACTATACAATTACGACCTTTAGTCTGCATAGTTTGTGTCAGTTGTTCGATATTCTTTTCTCGTTTGCGAATGTCGTTTTTAGTGCGACTCGATACAACCTCTGTCCATCCATCATCTGGGTTCATGTTTAAACCGTAATTAGTGAAGATTGTCAACCTATTGTTTAAGTAATGTTCTTTGTTACTGAAAACATATTTAAAACAAAACAAGTCAATCAATGTAAATCATACTGTTGATAAACGAATCATGGGCTTATTTCATTCGCGACAAAGAACACAACAACCAATTGATGGTGTCACAGTTACACACGATTACGGTTCAATTGCCGATACTGATCATTTCATAAATATGAAAGAATTCGAAGACAGTGTCATAAGCAATACAGGTTTACGACCGAATTGGATGCAATGGAAATTGTTCGTCGATTGTGCTTCTAAACACCAAGACTTCGTAATTCCACATGAGCTTAAGATATCCAAGATAGATTACATGATTCACTTCGATGATACGGAATATGATGATTTCACCAGAAAAACACGTTGATTTTATGCATACACGATAATGTAAGGTGACAGTCTATGTAAGACAAACTTTTAAGACAGTATATACATCAGTGTCTCTTTTTTATTTGGATTTGAAAATTTACAAACATATCCATCAAATTTGCTGAAACAAATACATAAAGAAACGAAATACGAATATATGTATGAAAAATGACTGCTTTATTTGTGATAAGTACCCTTTCGTTTATGATTGTGTTCATTTGTCGCAACAAATAAAACCTAACAATTAATCGTCTAACATTTTTATACACTTTGTTAAATTGTGACAACAAATGATGCTTTACATTTTTCTATCGAATATTTATTGCTACAACCATATACCTGAATTGAATAAAATATCAATTGGTGAAAACGCATAATAAAAGTAACACATATAATATAATGACAGACCACAAAATACAAAAACCGTTTTTGAAATGGGTTGGAGGTAAAACACAGATTATTAAAGACATTATTTCAAAAGTACCAAATGAAATAGAAAATTATCACGAATTATTTTTAGGTGGGGGAAGTGTTTTATTGGCTATTCTATCACTTCAAAAACAAAACAAAATTACAATAAAAAATAAAGTTTATGCGTATGACATAAATGATGTTTTGATAAATTTGTACAAACACATTCAAACCGATAAGGAAGAATTATACAAGCTTATCGATGTATATGTTAAAGAATATGATAGTATAACAGGTACTGCAGTTAATAGACAACCAACTTCTATTGAAGAAGCAAAAACTTCAAAAGAAAGTTATTATTACTGGATTAGAAGAAAATACAACAACATAAGAGGACAAAATACGATTGAATGTTCTGCTTTATTTATGTTCATTAATAAGACTTGTTTTAGAGGTGTGTATCGCGAAGGACCAAATGGATATAATGTTCCATACGGACATTACAAAAAGACACCGACAATAATATCTAAGACAGATTTAAATGCGATAAGTGATTTGATAAAAGATGTTGAATTCAAGCAGAGTGATTTCAAAGATTCTATAAAAAACGTTAAAGATGGAGATTTTGTATATTTAGATCCACCATATGCTCCAGTAAATGCTAAATCTTTTGTTAAATATGTTGCTGATGGATTTAATTTAGAAACTCATAAATTGCTGTTTAACGAAATAAAGAAATTAGGTGGAATAAAATTTGTAATGAGTAATGCAAAAGTAGATTTAGTAACTGACAATTTTAAAGAATATGATTTTGATGATATTATAGCAAGAAGGGGAATAAATTCTAAGAATCCAGGTTCAACTGCACAAGAAGTCATTGTTTATAATGTAGGTTAGACACAAGGTCACTAAATTGAACATGTAGTGAAAATATATTTCAAGAAAAAATTGATTACTATTCTCGTTAAAAGCGAAGGAATTACAAAAACATATATCCACACATAATGGCAAACACATGGCATGTGTACACCGCCTCGTCAACTAAAGAATGGATGTATGTTGTTCAAGATGACAAGTTCAATCACGTATGTATTAATCGGGGCGACATTACCTTTGAGATAGACCAACAACGGGTTGAGCTATTCTCCATATACTATGCATTATTAGAATGTAAAAAGGTTAATCAACAATCACTCTTTACATCCACTTTTAAAATATATTGTGCCGAACACAACATGATTGAGAACACAATGAAATTCTATGATGTATTCTTTGAAAATATTCATAATCGTCAAAACCATTCACAAACTTTGATCTATGCACTAACCAATCTTCGCAAAAAATTACAAAACGACAAGGGCATTAACATAGAAATATTGCCACAACCTATATAACATCTTACATATTATGTGCCACTAACATTTGTCTTGCTTTGTCTTGCAATTTCTCAATAGCTTTTGTATAACACTTAATCTCAACTGAATCTGCTATAAACCATTCACCGTGTTCTTTTAGCACTTCCTTTATCGTAGTTTCTCGTATTTCATTGGATGTAAAGTTTTCCAACATGTTTTGTAAGGTTGATAAAGTGTTATTTTTTTCCTTGTTAGCAATCTCTAATTTGTGACATTTTGTTTCCAAGACATCGATACTCTCCAACAAAGTTGCTTCTATATCAACTAACTCGATTGCTTTAATGTGTATGTTTTCTTCCAAGACTTCATACTTGAGTTGTAATGTATCAAGTTCCTTCTGAAGATCGATAGTTTGTTTCGAAAGTAAGTTGTTGTCGTCGAGTTGTGTTTGCAATGTTCTTTCCAATACATTTGTTTCTTTTTCGTTCGCCGCAACAACCTTTTTTAAATGCACAACATCCACTGTTAAAGAACCGATGTGTGTATCGAGTGACGTATTATATTCTTTCAATTTGCTTAACTGTTCGTTCAACTCAGCGTTCTTCATGTTACACTGTGTCAACTCTTCGTTAAGTTTGTCAATAACACCTTCCTTGGCGTCAACGTCAATATGTTTGTACTGAATAGGTAAATCGTTATTAGCGGGTTTGGATGATGATGAACCAACACCCATTGTCGAAATTTTATTATATATGATGTGATATTATATCAGAATAGAGTAATTAATGTGTAGATAATTCAAAAAATATCTTTGAATAAGACAATAACTGATGGAAATTATTCTTAATATAATTTTGGAGTTTTTAAAATCCAACCCATTCTATTTCTTCACAAATATATTGTTCATGGGCATCATACCCATTAATGACATTTACATGTCTAGATTATACGGCAATTTGTTTGAGTCAATACAAAATAATAAATTCACAATGAAGAACTTCACGACTATATTAGTAGTGATGGCGTTCGTCCAATTAGGTTATGCGTTAATGGACTTGAATGATTCCATGCAGATCCCTCGTTTCCAACAGTACTGTAAAGAAATATTCATTCGAAAAATATTCAATCGATATGAAAACGAATACAAGGAGTTATTATCAAGCGATTTGCTATCAAAAATATTGCGCTCACAACATATCATCACAAGCTGGTACAGTAAATTAACTACATTCATTGTTCCTCATATTTTTGAATTTACATTAACTGTCATATACTTTACAAGGATTGATCTTATATTAGGTGGTAGTTTCGCATTGACACTTTTAGTGTTCATCGTGACATTGATCATTTTGCCAACAAAATGTGGTAACGAAACGACAAATTCTGACAGGGCTCTAAGTGAGTTATACGGACAAATTGATGATATGCTGACCAACTATCTAAGTGTGTATAAAGAACAGAAATTGGACTCCGAAATAGCAAGGCTGAGACAATATAATGAAACATTTGTTAAACACCATCATCAAAGCACGAAATTGACCTTAAGGATTCGCATGGTACTGGTATTAGTAATGATTATATTTCTATTTGTATTCATATATCGATGCTACACATTACTAAAATCCAAAACATTGGAAAAGGCACTGTTTTATTCATTAGTAATGATGATAACTCATTTAATCGGAAATCTTTTATGGATGATAGATCTATCAAGAGATATACTGTTTGATTATGGAATCATAAAGAATTCGGAATTTTTACAGCAAATCGCCTACAAACATTCACGACACTCAAATGAATCGATGTGTCGTGATTTCAAAGATGATAATATCAAACTAAAAGTTGAAGATGTACATTTCAAGTATCCCTCTCAAAAGAATTGGGTTTTAAATGGATTAAACTTTGAAGTCAAGTATCAAGAAAAAGTAGCAATCGTAGGTGATATTGGAAGTGGTAAGTCGACATTGATAAAACAATTACTACGACTGAACATTCCAACAAAGGGTAAATTGTATTTAGATGGAATGTGTTACGACAAAATTGATACAAAGAAGTTTTACGAGAACATTGGATTTATGCCTCAAATGTGTATCTTATTCAATCGCAGTATTATTGAAAACATAACCTATGATAATCCAAACATAAAGGAAGAACAAGTTCGTGAAACGATACAAAACTTTGGGTTAAATACACACTTTTCAAATTTAGAGAATGGTATTCATTCGTTAGCGGGTAAAAATGGAAGTAATTTGTCAGGTGGTCAACGCCAAGTTGTATGGTTTCTCAAACTTTATTTCAAAAACCCATCATTGATTATTATGGATGAACCTACTGCTTCCTTGGATAAAAAAACGAAAGACTTATTTTTAGATATTATGAAACACATGTTTAAAGATAGTACGATCATCATGGTAACCCACGACACTTACATTTTACAATTTGCGACTCGAACATTTCGAATGGACAATGGAAACTTGGTTGAAGAAACCACTTCTTCGGTTTAAGCACAATGCATCAGACAACAACAAAACATGCTCGTAATTGTAGACATGTAACAAAAACACATTCTATCCACACATCGTATTCCATTACATTGACAGAGTCCTGATCTAAATGAATTGTTAGTTGTTGGTTCTATGGCTGTTTTTAATTGAGTGCTAACAAATTTGTCAGTGTAAACTTGGATACATGTGTTTGTGATTTCCTTTATAAAATTATTTTCGGAAATAAGATTCACACGACAACAAGGACAAGTCAATTCAAAGTCGATATCAGGATATTTACAGTGCATAGCATTGGAATTAATATATTGTAAAGCGATTCTTTCGTAATTTTCTTTATTTTTTTCTATATGATTGTCAATAAAATTAAGCAAACAATTAAAATGAATCGCATGCGTACACGATGGGATACATACAAGGCTGTGACTATCATCTATAGTCAACCAGTGAAATATGTCTTTTTGAAAGTTGTCATCAGATAATACATAACAACATGTCGTGTCCCATAAACAAATAGGACAAATTTGTTTGTCTTCATCATCATCATCATCGCTTGACAACAGGTGACGTGTTTCATCATCGCACGTATCCATAGCTCTCTGTTTAAATTATTTAAAGACTAAATTTAAATGGTTACTAACACTATAGCATAC
>Ga0181388_1000112_pt1 | contig 25575 bp, 28 predicted proteins | sample 11SPOviralmetaG_FD_130120 | JGI IMG/M metagenome (GOLD analysis project Ga0181388, IMG submission 130120) | Marine viral communities from the oligotrophic San Pedro Time Series (SPOT) site, San Pedro Channel, CA, USA - 11 SPOT_SRF_2010-05-17 | ecosystem: Environmental > Aquatic > Marine > Strait...
CAAAGTAAGTAGTTACACAAGTTGGCAACCACTAGAAGAAGTTATTGTTGGAAGAGCATATACTCCAGATTACTTTGACTTCATAGAAGATGCACAAGTTAGAAATCAACTACAACAGATACTTGCTGAAACAAACGAAGACTTAAACAACTTACAAAAAACTTGCGAACAGTATGGCGCAGTAGTTAAACGTCCTGACTTGCCAGATAAAGATCACTTTATTGAATGGCAAACAGAAGGAGGATGTCCATTACCACCTCTTACTCCGAGAGATTGGCAAATTAGTTTAGGTGATAAACTATTAAGAGTATTGCCCATTAACGAACTCAATAATATTTGTGACGAGTATGGTGATCAAGTTATTAATCCTCATCAAAAATACTGGGAAACACATGGCAGACGATTTGATCCTACTTGCATAACAAACGGCGCAAGTGCAAGTTGCATCGTGCGTGTAGGAACAGACGTATTCTTTGACAATAGTGATTACCTAAAGCCTGAGCAAAGTCGTTGGATACAAGAAAATTGTTTAGACAGCAGATATAGATTTCACGAAGCAGTCACAGATGGTCACGGTGATGCAGTGTTTGCAATACTAAAGCCAGGCGTATTGATTAGTAGCAAATGGGACGATCAGTTGGATTTAGACAGTGACTTTCCGGGTTGGGACGTCAGTAAACTAGAATGCAGTACAATATCTCATGCAATGGCAGTGGGCAAATTTAAAGAAGAAAACTTTAATGGTGCTTGGTATGTGCAAGGACAAACTCCAACAAAAGAATTCACACACTTTGTTGATACCTACCTTAAAGAATGGGTAGGCTATGTAAGCGATACAGTGTTTGATGTAAATTGCTTGGTATTAGATGAAGAGAATGTTATCTTTAGTGCTTACAATAAACAGGTTTTTGACTACTGTGAAAAACACAGAATAAATCCTATTATTTCAGAACTTAGACACAGTTACTTCTGGGATGGTGGTGTGAGTTGTTGTACACAAGACATTAGACGTACAGGTGGTTTGGAAACTTATCTTTAATAAAGTAATCCGTAAACATAGCACCATAGCTCTAGTCCTACATAGTAGGCTATATAACTTAATATGGCGAGTGTAGCAACAGATGCAAATGCAATACGTATATCCATTAGTACCAACCCATTATTAATTTGGTTTCTTCTGGAACCATTTCCATTGTGAATGCTGGCTCAAATACCAACTGTCTATCAATAGCACGTACGCCTTCTGTATCTACCACAGCTGATTCTATGTCAGCACATATTTGATCTGCAAACGGACAAGCCATACTTGTTAGTGTGTGTTCAATTCCGACCCAGTCATCTTTAACTTCTATTTTGTATATCAAGCCGAGGTCGTATACACTAACACTGGGCATTTCTGGATCGTAGACTTTTTGTAATGATTCAATTACACGTTGTCTTAGTTCATTTTCTTCTAACTGCATACTGTTACGCCGTATTCTTTTTCAAAGCGATTAGCATCAGATCTGTCGTCGACCATCGGCTCACCTCTTATGTTAAGGCTAGTATTTAACAACATAGGACAACCTGTCTTTCTATACCACGCACTCAACAACCGTCTTATACCACTATCGTTGTCTGGCACTGTTTGCACTCTTGATGTTCCATCCACATGTATAATAGCCGGAAACTCTTCTGGCTTTGTGCAACGTGCTACCACCTGCATATAACGACTTGTGGGTTGATAAAGAGGCATAGCAAAATAGTCATGTACATGTTCTTCAAGTATAACAGGAGCAAAAGGTCGAAACTTTTGTCTACGTTTTATCGCATTTACACGATCTTTAACGTCTGCTCCTCGTGGATCAGCAAGTAAACTTCTATTGCCCAGTGCTCTTGGACCAAATTCTGCACGTCCATTTGCTACTCCAACAATTTGATTTGTTTCTAATTCTTTCAACAGTTCGTCCACTGGGTATTCACCTGCTATCTCTGAACCTAAGTATGTCGTTGTAAAGTTTATGTCTCTACCGTATGCATAAGCTGCCGCACCCAAACTGCTTCCTGCATCTCCTGGGTTGGGCATTATCCATATTTTGTTAAACAGTTCGCCTAATCGTCGATTGATAACACAGTTAAGTGCCACTCCTCCCATGTACACTAGATTTTTACTAGTACCTAATGACTTTGCTCTACGCATGATGCCCATTACCATTTCTTCACATAACTGTTGTCCTGCGGCGGCGATATCCTCTACTGTAACATCGGGATGAAAATCTAAATGATCAATGCCAAGGTGTAGATTATCTTTGAAAAGTGGAATATCTTTGAATCTAATACTATCGTGTAGTGTTGCATATGCCTTATCAGCATCGCCGTAAGCAGCCATGCCCATTGTGATGTACTCTTCATCCATTGGCTTCAGTCCGCAACGTTTGGTTACTGCACTGTAGAACATACCAATACTGTGAGGATATGATTGTTTGTATAACAGTTTGTAATTTGCCTTAGCATGTTCACCTGCTAGGCATGCACCATTATAGTATGCATGATATATGCTGACGGTATCTGTTTCACCAATGGCATCTATTACCACAACTGTTGCGTCATCAAATGGTGATGTTTGAAAGCCTGCGGCCGCATGCGATAGATGATGTCCAACACTGCTAATTTCTGCTTTGGTGTTTTCCATTATGTAAGGTATAGTTTGTTCTAGTTCAGTGCGTGTACGCCAAGCACCTCCCCAACTCTCTCCACTTTTAATTTTACGCAGTTGTCTCAGATGTGGTTTTTCATAGTAGACTATCTTATCAAACGGTCCATATTTTTTCGCCTGTTCTTGTAAACTTATAGGAATAGTGCTATCGTTTTTGACCTTGCTATATCTTTCCGCATGTCCTGCAAACAATACTCGGTGATTGTGCAGTACAGTTAAAGCCGCATCATGAAAGCCGGCACTTACTCCTAATATTTTCATTTACCAGCCTATCTTTTCCCAAGGCACATCTTTGTTGCCAAAGTGTCCGTATGTGCAATTTGCACTGTAGTTGTAAAAATTAAAAAGATCAAATCTGTCGATTATACCTTTTGGTGTAAGATCAATATTGTCACGAATAAACTTTTGTATACTTCTATTGTGTCCATTTGAATCTATGTAGATGCTGGTAGGTTCTTTTACGCCAATAGCATATGATATCTGTATTTGACACCAATCTGCCATGTCGTCTGCTACTACATTCTTCGCCAACCAACGTGCCATATATGCCGCCGATCTATCTACTTTTGTAGGATCTTTTCCTGAGAAAGCACCACCACCATGAGGAGCAAAGCCGCCATAGGTATCAACGATAATTTTGCGTCCTGTAACGCCAGCGTCACCATCAGGACCACCAATGACAAAATTGCCAGTTGGATTAAGATGGAATATAGTCTTGTCATCTATTAAATCTCCTAGTACTTCTTCGCATGCTGATCTCGTAGCCATACGTGAGGGTTCATAAAAGCTGTCATCTTTGTGTTGTTGACTTACCACAACTTGATCAATACGTTTTACCTTACCGCCGTCATACTCTACACTAACTTGACTCTTAGCGTCTGGTCCTAGATATTTGTATCCATCTACCCTTTTGGCTTTTATATTTTTTAATATTTCATGTGAATAGTAAATTGGTGAGGGTAGGTACGCATCATTCTCATTGCATGCGTAACCAAACATGAGCCCTTGATCACCTGCACCAAAATCATCTGTGCCTAGAGCAATGTCTGAACTTTGAGAATGCAACTGATTGTTGATTGTTTTATTATCAACAGTAAGTTTATCCCAATGAAAGCCTTCTTGCTCGTAGCCAATTTCTTTAACTTTGTCTCTTATAATTTGTTCAACTTGTTCATCAGTGACGTTGAAGTTTTTTACTTCGCCTGCTAGTACAACATAGTTGGTTGTAACCATTGTTTCTACTGCAACACGGGTGGTTTCGTCACCGGCTTGCAAACCAGCATCGACTAATGCATCTGAAATTTGGTCTGCTATTTTGTCAGGATGCCCTTCACTCACTGACTCTGATGTAAAAATATAACTCATTTGTATATAAAAGGATCCCTCTTCCGTAGTTCTTTTAGTTTCTTACGATATCGTATTTCTAGTTTAATTTTGTTAATTAAATTTTTAATCCATTTTATCATAATAGTGGTACCTGTAATTGTTTACTATCTTGCCAAGTATAATCATATTCAGCATAGGCCTTGGATGTACGAATACTGTATACATCTAAATGTTGTGTTAAGATACTTAGTACCTTGTGAAAGTCAGTACTAGAAAAACTACTGTTGAGATCAACCTGTCCTATCTTAGGATGTCCAATTGTGAGGCTTTTATCTTCTGGATCAAAATTGTTAGCAATCAACCACTGCTCAAACTTTTCTAAACGTTCTGTCATAAACGGTCGATTGCGTGTTGCTTGTCCCCATTCAATATCAAAGTCACCTGCGGCTTCTGTTTGTGGCTTTAGCGTAGTGGTTGTTAGTTCATCAATTCGACTGTCTGCACCTTCGTCTTGAAATACTTCAAAATGATGTTTACCTACTGCTTTGTTTACTCCAACATATACGCCACCATGATCCCGTGCTATAGAATCAATTCCAAACAAGTTATAGTCTTCATCATCTAATATAAACCGTGGTGCGTGTAACCAACACATTACATTGCTAGGACGTACCCATTCTGGTGCACTTGCGGCTTTGCCCATGCTCAGTATTAAACATTCTGCTTCGTGGCATAACAGGTTAAGTTGTCTTATGTGCCAACGTGTTTCGGCATCGGCACGAGTATAGTGTTCGCTCATTGCTCCGCTGACGCCTTGTGTTTCTTCAAAATACAGATGCAAGTTATTAAGTTTATCGTGATTGATACTTATAATTTCGCAGTTTCCTAATTTGCTCCACCTACGGTCAGTCATGTTTGCAACTGTAAAATGGTCTTTGATAAAATAGTCTATACTACTACCATTAATAGCGGCAATTGTTTGATTTATCTGTGTAACCAGTACGTCAAGGTTGCGTTCACAATGTGGAAATCCCATAAAGCAATAGTTTTTCTCTAAATGCAATTCTTTATCAAGTATACTGTTAAAAGCAATAAGCCATTTACGACTAAGACTATTATCATAAACATCAAAGTACACAGGCAACAAACCATCTGTACCACGCAATTGTATTTCAATTCTATCCAGCATCTATACCGTCCCACCATGCTAATGTATCTGGACAAGTGGAAATTATATCTCTAAAACATATGTTGTTAGGTCTAATACTTTCCAATGTGAGCATTCTACGTTTGCCCTTGCGTAGTCCTCTTTCGTGTTCTTCTGGCCATTGTTCTTCAATGTTTGGTCTGTTCTTTAACTGTGTTAACACATCTGTTAATGCTGGTCCAAGTGGCATTTCTGCAATGCGTTTGTCTACCATTTCGTTTAGTATTTTTCTTGGTAGTGCCAATGGTGACATAATAATATCTGGAGAGAAAGTAAAAATTACTTTAGCAAGTATCTCAACGTTAAGTTCGTTTGCTAGTTTTTGCATGTTGGCTATGTCAAACATTCCTGGAAGTGTGAGTGTGTAGTCCAATCTCATCATACGTTTGTTACGTGCCAGTGGTAACAGTGTGCGGAAGTTATCTACAAACTCCTCATAATTTAATCCAGTGCGTATGTATTCTCCTATAGCGCCTGTGCCATCTAGACTGGCACATATCTGCCAGTCACGTATGTTTGGCAGTATATCTTCTGCAAGGCTAATACCTTTGTAACGTATTCTACTTAGGTTTGTGTTGTAGCGAGCATACAGTCCTGTACCATCACCAAGTTCAACAATGCGTTTCATGTAACGCCAATGTTGCTCATACATAAGAGGCTCACCGCCAACCCAATATATTTCTTCTATTCTATGGTCTTCAACTGCTTCTGAGAATTCTTGTTCAATTTGTGTGTCTTGAAACTTTGTTATTTCTCTGCGTACTTCAGGACGCATCCATGCATTATTAGGATTTTCCAAGTTTGTCATGTTGTGTTTCTTTTGTTCAGTCTCCCAACTACTGCTCAACATGTCTCCGCAGGTTCTACATTTAAAGTTGCACAGGTTTGAAAAGCGATAATCCCAACTCACCGGCTTCATTGTGGTGTAACCAGTTTCGTCTGTGGTTTTGGCTATTTCATCGTACTTGTGTTGAAACAAATGCCAAAAGTAAGTTCTATATACATCTGTGTTTAAAAGTTTATCGTTGCATACTTCACATTCACTGAGCGTTTCGCCGGCTAGCATTCTACGTCTAACACTTCGCATATGATCACTATTCCAGTGTTCTTCTAGTGTTGACGGATTGTATTTGCCTGTTCCAGCTTCTGTATCAATGTATTGTGTAAAACTCTGTGCAGGTTCTCTTGACGCACAACACATTCTACGTTCTGTCTGTGGACTCAAATAGGTATGAGTCCATGGCGCCATACATAAGTTTTTAGGTTTGTTCACGATAATATTCTGCTACTCTGTTGTGTATCTGTTGATCTGCGATATGAAACGCAGGTGTTTTATCGACTGAATCACCGTAGTCCCATAAGTTATATTTGCTACGATGCTTGTTATATTTTGTAAAATATTCTGCAGTTGCACCAAACTTAGCATGTTCGAATCCACCTTGATCAAACAAAAACGGAATGCCACTGTCTACCAAATTTTGCAATGTGCTTTCTATAATACATTTATTCTTTAATATCTCGTTTTCTACTTCAAAAAAATCTACGTAATAATTTTTTAATGTATTAATCTGATTACTATTAAACTTGGCTGGACTATTGTCTATAGCATTGAATGTAAAAAATGTGTCTTTCCATTCTTGCCTCATTATACTAGTAAACAAAACAATAATAAAACTAGCCTGTGATCGAATTGCAATATCAACTTGTTTGCTTATGTATAAATTTGGAGCACAATTTTTACAAAGGTTAACTGACTTTAATTCTTTATGCCATGGCAAAATTGTACTATGTGGATCATCAATTCCAAAACTGTCACCACATATATAAGTTGTTTTATCACTTACCATACCCACTCCAACTGTTCGTCTTGTTCAGTTAGTATTGTTTTTCTAAACAGATCAGCACCTTTGTGAACATTCTCACGCCATTGCTCGCCTTGATCTTCTCCATCTGCATCGCTATCTGAAATGTACTTGTAGCAATCAAATGGAATCTGAAACTTTGTTGCTACCTTTGCAAGAGCATATGCTTCCATTTCACATATTTGATAGTTTATGTGTGGCACGCTAAAACTATCTCCAGTACCACATACAAACAAACTGTCATGCTTGGTTTGGCATACTATCATTTGTTCTTCATCTCCTGGGCTAACATACAATGGTAATCCTAACGGTGTACAATCCATATCACGTTCAATTACTGCACTTACACCTACAAGCTCGCCTTTGATTTCTTCACTACCGCCTGCTGAACCATAATTTATTATCTTGTTATATCTATCATTATAACACAGTTCTGCAGTAAGAGCAAGAGTTGCATTGACTTTTCCAACTCCAGTAACTAATTTTTTATATCCAGTAGGCAGTGTACCTGGTAATTCTTCTTCTAATGCTATTACAACTAGTATCATTATTTTGGTCCTTCGTAATCTATTGCATCTGCTAGTTCTGGATGGTGTGTACGCAAATCCTGTTGTCTGCGTATGTCTACCTGTTGCACACTTCTACGTAGTTCTGTGCCATCTAAGCTGATACCTGCTTCTATAAAATCTACTATCTTCACAAACTCTTTCATGTGGAAATCTGATACTCTTGAAGCCATTAATTTATTGGACACAAGCTCTTTTGCACGTTCTGGAAGTGTGCCCACACTATGATGTCTTGCTTCATGCAACATGTTCCAGTATATAAAATCAAAACTGCGTTTGTCTATCCAGTTTGCCAGGCCTTCTAAGTACATTACATTAAACACATTTACAGTTGAGCAAACTTGTAGTTGTATGTTAGTATTTCTATCACGCATGGCTTCAAAGCGATCCATGTTTGTGTTTACTTCGCTCCATATAGCGTTAGCACGTTGATATTCAAAACGTTTGCCAACATCATCTATTGAAAATGCTATTTCAATCAACTTAAAATGTTTCCATATCTCTTCTGCATGTCCTGGAAAATGTGTTCCATTGGTATTGTAATGTATTTCTACATCTTGTGCAATACCTTTATCAACCATTCTTTGCAATAGTTGAAAGTGTTCTTGTATCATAAAAGGTTCACCACCTGTAAACTCAAGGTAACGTACCTGATGCATAAGTTTGTTAATTTCTGTCCAAAACTTTTGATTGCGTCTTGGCCATGCTCCATCTTTAAGCATTTGATAATGAAAGCTGTCTTTGCCTTCAAACTTAACTTCTTCAGCGGCAAACGTACTTGAGCTCCACGATCCACATATTCTACACTTCAAATTACAAATGTTGCCCAGTTTAAAATCTATGAACACCAGTGGCTTTGCATCAGCAGTCCATTCAGTATCAGTAACAATATGTTCTAATCTGTTTAATGTGTGCATACGTTTTGATGTACGCCCTGAACGTTCTTCATTCCAGCACTTACGACATGTTTCTGGCTTTTCACCATCAACAAACTCTTTGCGTAAATTTTGCATGTATTGGCTATTGTGTATTTTTTCTAAGTCTGTTGTAAGCAAACTGTACTTTTCACCTGTGTTATCTGTAATTTCATCTTCTGCTAGACAACAAGGACGAACTGTGCCGATTGGCGATGTTTCCAAACTGATCCACGGTAGTACGCAGAATTTATCGTGTGGTAACTTCACTTCAATGCTCCAAGTTCAGGTATTACATCTAGTATATTCTCGTTGCGTATGCCGTCAAGTTGGTTTGTCTTTTGCCAAAACTTCTCTAGCAAGTGTGTGTTGTCTGTTTTAAGATATTGTAATGCACTTTCAAAACCCACAGTTGCCCTATTCAACTTATCTTGCGGACGTAACCATTCAAGATGTTTCTCATACACCGCAACAATTTGATCTTTGTATGCTTGTGGTGCTATGTCAATTCTATAGTAGTCAGGATCTTGTAGTATGTTCACATTTAAATCTTGTGCTTTTATAAATCCTTTTTCTACCCAATCTCTATGAAAGTGAGGAATGTGTAGTGCATTCATAATGCTTAGTGTAGGGCTTATATAAAAGTCAACCTTAGGACATATCTCCATCATGTTGCGTCTGTTCTCTTCAACAACACTCCATTTGGTGCCTTTGCGTATGTACTCAGCACGAGGACCCATTGCATCTAAACTGGCGCCAACAGCAACACTGTCAAACTTTTTCCAATAGTCAAACACCAAACGATCTTTAAGTTGAACATGTGTAAAGTTGCTATTGTAGATTAGTCTAACATCAAATCTCCCACGTCTTTCTAGTTCTTCTAGTATTACATAGTGTTCATCCATCATACACGGCTCGCCGCCAGCAAAGTAAATTTGCTCTACATAGTCAAGATGCTCCATCAACTGTTCCATCATATCAGTTTTGAAACGTCCGGCATAGTTTAACACATTATTGTTCTTTGCCCATTCAGGACCTGCTAGTGCAGTTTGGTCTTTGTACCAACTGCTGGAAAATATATGTCCACAACTTCTACAACTGAGATTACACAAGTTTGAAAAACGTATGTCCCAATAGGTCATTTCAAAGTCTTTGTATTCGCCATCTTCTGTTGTGTCTTGTGTTCTGTGTATGTGGTGTCCATGATGCTTGTTCGCACTTTGTCTACCGCTGAAGAATCCACTTTCTTCCTGTTCGTAACAACGCCCACATGCTTCATTTTTTGTTTCGGTGAGCATGTCTCTGCGAAGTTTCTTTTGCTCTGGGGAGTTCCATATCTCTGTCATTGTATTTGTTTTACAGTTGCCAACTTGTCCTACTCCCATTTCGGCATGACAACAAGGATATGCTTCGCCAGTCGGATAGGCATGTAGATGTATCCAAGGATACATGCAAAACGTTTTGCTTTCACTCAATAGGTTACGTTCCTGTTCTTCGAGATCAGCTAACTTGATTTTTATTGGTTCACTGCTATTATAGTTGTAACTCATTAAACCATTCTTTCATGCTTGGAAATGCTTTGCTAAAATTTTTATTACGTCTGATATCATATTGTGTATAAAATTTTGCAAAGTCGTTGTGTAACTTAGGGATTTCAAAGGCTTCACTATGCGGAGTCTTAACCACATCGAGATAATCTAAGAGCCTTTGAGTTTGGTTAAGCTCGTGTTCATGCAATAACGGATTATTAGCATTGTCATCATACCATTCTTGCAGTCTGTCCTTGTGCAAAGTCCTAATGTGATCTGGAAGTGTTAGTGCAGATTGGAAACTAGGGAACCGCAGTATGTTTAGTGTAAAACTTGGATAGTCTCTTCCATACATTTCTTTAAATTTTAGGAGGTAACTTAAAAACTCTGGTAATGTTTCTAAACACAGTGCATTAATTGTACACATGTTGTGCAAACCACGCAACTTTCCGCTTCCTGCTAACAGGTGCATGTTAGTTGCCCATGTGCTCCATTCCAATCCATCACGTATGTATTCTGCTTGATGTACTAAACTTTCATTTGAAGTATAAATGTCAAGTGGAGCACTATCAGCTCTATCAAGCAATTTATAAATTTGTTCTGAGTTACATTGCAAATTACTATTAATTGCAATACGTGTTTTGCTTGCACCTTTGTTTTCTTTAAACCAATCAAGTAGTTTCCATAGGTGCCCGCTCATCATTGGCTCTCCACCTGTAATGCGTAACTCGTCTAATGTATAATGCAAGTCCGATTCCCACCATTTAAAAAATGCTTCTATGTACGGATTAGTTTCGTTAAATGTATACAGTTGCGAGCTATCATGCGGATGCGTAAAGTGATTTCTACCGTCGCTAATCAAGTCATCATATGATCCATTTTTCTTAATATCTTTTACCCACGTGGTACTAAATGCTGGATTGCAATAACTACACGCAAGTTGACAAGTTCTATCAAAAGCAATTTCAAGTGTCTTTAAATTGACATCCATTTGATGATCGCGTTCATGTGCAACTGCTAGTGCCTTGTCATCGTAAATTACACTCTTGTAAACCCTGTCGCTGATATTATCTCTGCCTATGTCTTCCACTTTCCAACAGTATTCGCAACCTTTAGGTCGCTCACCACACTGCATTTGTCTACGTTCTTCTTTTTTCTGTGGTGTATTGTGAAGTGCTTTTGGATTGGCAATTACATCTTCTACGCTTACTTTGTGTGGTAGAGGATGATGACAACTTGTGGTCATCCCTGAGCCCAACCAGATAGTAGCGTTATACCATTTGGCTCCACACATGCTTGAACTTAGAGGATCAAGCACACGTTGTTTATATTGCAAGTCAGTTTCATTTTTAAGTTTAGGCATTAAGAATATTTTCTATCTTGTGTAGTAATAGTTTATATTGTAACATATTATTGTAAAGTTTCAACTTTAACTTTTGCCTTTCCATAATCACTTCTTCGTTGATAGTAAATCTGTTGTACAAAAATATCTTTTGTAACTATATTCTCATCTCTATTTTCATATATAGTTATGTTTGGTTGGTCTAGTGGATCGTTATTAACAATGTAACCATAAAAGTTATAGTCATGCTGATATTGAATAGGATACTGCTCTAACTTTTCATGCACTAGCACACAATTTTTTTGGAAATCAACCAATTGATCAGAAAACAGTAGATCGTATTCTTGATTCATGAAATCTGCTATTTTTTCATAGATGTAATCTATCTTGTTATCAATGTGCAATTTCCAAATTGTGCTTATTACCATGTTTTCGCCCATCACTGGTATACCGCCTACAAGTTGTTCGTCGATATCTCCAGTGGTATACCATTGTCTGACACTCTTGGCTACTCGTTTGTATTCATCAATCATATACTGATCTTGCATTATGTATGTTTGAAACTTACTGTAAAAACTTTTGTAGTTTTCATCGGCAAACTTGTGCATGAATCTTGCAATATAATTTGTAAAGCCGCCTATATGAAAAGTTTTATGAAACCATGCTACCATGTAGGCTTTTATCATATCCTCGGGTGGCAAATCTCGTGTACTTACAACGATTGCATTATCTTCTTGAATTTCATCAAAGTAGTCGTTACTGCCGCCTTCAAAGTAATCCTTTACTTGCATACTTTGCATATTGTATTCTTTACGCTGAATTATATTCATTTCAGCATTTTCAATTAATTGACATTGATAAACGTTTATACCAGTGTGATTGCCGGCTTCGTAGAGATCATAAAAATTGTCTGTCCAAGTGTCTAGTGTTTCGCCAGGCAAACCTAAGATAAGTTCTGTGTAGCAAGGTATATTTCTCTTGTCGCATAGTGCAAACACTTCTTTTACTTTGTTTATTTCTAAATTTGTTCTTTTTATAGCCTTGAGAACTTCTTGTGTTGAACTTTGTAGACTAAGAGTCAGTCCTGCATTAAAGCCGCCATCAATTAGTGTACTAATAATATCCACAACACTTTGTTTTTGATTTTTAGCCCAGTTAGTATTGAACAGTCTAGGGTAGCCTTTTAGTCTGCGTTGTTCAGCTAATTTTTCTGCAATCAACATATCCCTGTCAGGGAATATTCCATAGTTAGCATCTGTTAGTGTAATGTGATCTATCTTATTATCTGCAAACCATTCTATTTCTGCAAACACTTGTTCAAGGTTGTACTTTTTCACTTTACTGTAGGTTAAACTACCCCAGTCACAAAATGTACATTGATATGGACAACCTCTATTTGATTCAAGTGTTCCGTTGAAAAGAACATCTGGATGCTGTTCTATCAAGTGGTCAAACACTCCAGCAAGATACGGACTAGGTATTGTACTTAAATCATTAAATCTCTTACTAACGCCAGTATCAACCCGTACACCATTTTTGTTTACTATCATCCCAGGGGATTCAAGGTTACCTTTTAGAACTTCATAAAAACTGTGTTCACCTTCTTGCAAAATAACAACATCTATGTAAGGGTGCAATTCAAAAATATTATCCTTAGATACCGGCACTTCTGGACCGCCAAACACAAGTAAACAATCAGGGTTTGCTTTTTTTAATTCTTCAGCAAGTGCGTAGTTGTATTTGCGATTCCATATATAGGTACTGAATCCCACCACACTACAATCTTTGAGGCTTTCGACTACATCAGATATTTTATCTCTACGCCATACAAATTCGCCAAAATTATAGTTTTGTTGGATTTCTTCAAACTGGTTAGCATATGCCCACAAAAGTCCAGCACTGTATGGTATGAAATAAATGTCTAGATTAACTGGTCCCCAATTAAAATTAGGTTGTACAAAACTAACTTTTTTCATTATAACTTTCTACGTAAGGATTATTACAACACGTATTTAATTGAATATGTTTTCCATTTTGTATTTTTGTTCATTGCTGAATTCATGAAACCGCAGTTTGTTGTAACGTAGATCAGGTAACATATCTTGATACATGTCTTCGATGTCTTTTTTTGGCATATCCACTAGATGATTGATTACATCCATCAATGCATTATGTTGACCTACAGTTTCAACAGGCAAATGATTCCAATAGTGGTTAAATGTACGAAAGCCTCTGTCTCTTAACCATTGATATGATCTTGGATTGCCATGCACATGAAAAGGACGTAGTCCTATCATTGGTTTCCAAATTTTTTCTGTCATAAACACTGGCTTCCATTCGTCAAACTCTGTTTCACTTACTACGTTTAAAAAATGATTTTGCCATAAATCAAGGCGTCCAACTGTCATAAGATCGTCTGGAACTCCTCCATAGTCATCTTGATCATGTGTTTGATTGTAAGCCGAAGGAAGGTCATCAATTGTCATTGGAACTACTTCTAAACCTTGTTGCCAATCTGTGCCATCTTTTGCTACATCTCCTAGTGTTACAATTCCACGTTCTAATAGATGTGGTTGTCCTCTGAGTATGTTGGTAATTTCAACTCTGTGCAGTCTCGGTTTTCTTTGATACAGCATATAAGCAAAGTCTGCACTTAGCATTAACACTTGCTCTTCTTTGTAATCAGGCATGAGTGTATTGCCAATGATGGCATGAAAGTTCCATTCATGCTTGCTTGTTTCAAACATTCCAATGCGATATATATTCTTTATTTTGTAACGTTCTATTATTTTTTGTTCGTCTTCTGGAAACAAATACAATGGATCAATTGAATTTAACAAAAACAAATTATCATAGGTACCTTCTAACGACATTGCAATTTCCCAATCGCAGCCGTCAAATTGGCTACCAAACCATAGTGTATTAATTAATAGATTTTTCTTGTTTGGAAAATGTTGGTCAATTTGTTTTTCTGTACTATCAAATATTCTGAGATCGGTTTTTCCATATGGCCACAACAGTGGCAAAGAGTACCCTAATCTTGTGACCATTGTATCATTTTTCGTATTCCATATTCAAGTGTAGTATTACAGTGTAAACCTAAACTTTCCATTCTTTCAGTGCTACCAACCCTATGTCCAGCCCCTTCTGGTTCGTTGGTTTGTGTTTTGACTGGTGCTGTTATACCGTGTACTAGTTTGTAAACTGTCTCTGCCACTTGTTTAAATGTAATTGCTTTCCCTGTTGCAATATTTACTGTGGTAGATTCTTGTTTATGTAACAGGTATTCAAATATTTTAAGTGCATCATCTATATATACCCAGTCTCTTGTTTGTGTACCACTTCCCCATACACTGCACTCACCTTGTTTTGCTCTTTGTATAATTGCTGGCAAAGGATAGTCCATGTCTTGTCCTGGACCGTAGATGCTAAAGGGTCTCATCACGTGTACAGGAATATCAAGTGTTCTTAGCATGCTTTCTGCTACCAGTTTAGCAAGTCCATACAAATCAAAAGTTTTACTACTTCCAAACTGTTCTTCGTGCATTGGAGTATTAGGTGCTTCCTGCAAGTATGTTGGATATGCCGCACAACTGCTAGGGTAAATAATTTTTTTACAAAACTCATCTGCCCACTTAAATGTTATTCTGTCTATTTCTATATTTTCAGTAATGAGCCATTTGTTATTGTCTATTCCTTTGCGTCCTCCCACAAAGGCTGCAAAATGATATAAACAATCAAAACGTTCGTAAGGCAGGTTACGTCTTACATCTTGTGTAAATGCCGTAACATCATGTCCTTTTTCTTTAAGATACCTTGCAGTATTACTACCAAGAAATCCATCTGCGCCTGTAATTAATACTTTCATACACATATGTATCGCTTATAGGTTAGTGGACAAATATTTACACTCCTCCCACCATGTGCTCATTTTAGGAAATGTCTTTAAGAAGTCTGTGCCTCTACGTCTATCGTGTTCGTTAAAGAACCTGTAGAAGTCTGCTTTATTACGTTTAATATATTCAGGATCTAGTTTTTGTCCATCACGCATCCATGCAATGTCTCTGTCTAGTCTTGCTACTTCGTAGTCTTTAAATCCTTTAAAACGTGTTTGTTCAGATTCTAAATTTTCTTGCATCCAGTCTTTTATTACTTCAAGTTCGTGTACATAACTTTCTGGTAACAGTTGTAGACTCTGCCAAGTAGGTGTACGCAGTACAGGTGTATCAAACCAAACTCTTTGATAGGTGTTACTGTATATTTGTCTTAGTCCAAGTATAGCCACAAATAACTGTTGCACACTGGTAATGCTTAGGTTATTCATTGTTATAATAAAAGTTATACTATTACGTTCCGGTATGTCGTTTAAAAACTGGTTTACCCTATCCCAAAGTAAATTGAAGTCCAATCCATGACGCATGTATTCTGCTGGTTCAAACATACCGTCCAGGCTTACATACTGCATGAAGTGTTCAACACGATCAGGAACTTCACATAGCATAGTAACATAACCTTTGTATCGTTGCCAAAGTTTTTCTTCAACGCTGAAGTTTGAAGTTGTGCTTAGGTGTAGTTTTGAACTTGGATTCATTAATACATAATCAAATACACGGTATGTATTCTTATCCATCATTGGTTCACCACCAGTCATTCTAAAATGTTCAAGCTCAGGATAAAGTGTTGGCCACCATTTCCAAAATGCTTCTACATAAGGATTGTGTTCTCTTGCTGGTATAGGACGTCTTTTGCCTGTAAAGTGTGCTGGATCATTGTGTGGTATTTCTGTTGGCCATGCACCATGTTTTTCTGTTTCAGCCATCCATGTTGAACTATACTGCGGTGAACAGTAACTACAACTAAGGTTACATGCACTGTTGAAATCTACTTCAACATAGCTCGGAGTAATGTCTTGATCCCAAGGAGCATTACGAATAGTTTCAAAGTCCTTGATTGCCCAAGGCTCGCCTGAACGGTAGTGTCTGTCACTAAGTTTGCCATTATCCTCCATAGCCCAACAATAACTACACTCTGGCGGGCGTGTGCCTTCTAGCATCATTTTACGTTGTTGCTTTTTGTGTTCAGTGTTGTGTAATGCACTAGGATTGATTTTGATTGCTTCTGCATCTGCACTATGAAGTGGTGGATGATAACAACTGTTGTTCATGCCTGTTGTTAAATGCAAACTCAGTTGCTTCCATTTAGCCAAACAGAAACTTGGGCTTACTGTGTCTAACTTTTGTTGGGCACGTTCTGCGTCAGATAAGAAGTCGCTTTTAAAGTTCTCATCAACACCATCGCCTTTGTTTTGTTTAGTATCTGTCATTTTCGAATATTTCAAAATCCTTACTGGTAAGTTCCATAAAACGTTTTTTATTGTGCTGGAGTATGGGTTGCATCTCCTTATACATTATGTTTAGTTCTTTGGTACTCTTGTGTGCTAGATAGTCAATGACTTTGATAATTTCATGTGGTTGATGGTTGGCTGGATCTTCACTATAACCTTCATCCCACCAACGATCAAATGTTTGAAAACCCATATCACGTAAACGATGTAAGAACCATTGAGATCCTTGTACTATAAATGGCGTTAACAACATTATAGGCCGCCAAGTTTTTTCTGTGGGGAAAAATGTTCTTCCACTATAATAGGTTTCGCATACTAGCTCAACAAAGAAATGTTTGTATTCTTTATGTAAACCGTAAACTGATATTGCTTCGCCTCCAGATTCTGATGGACCACCAATTTTTTTTATTAAGGTATTTACATCAGGATCGTCATTGACTGTAAGTGGAGATTTTGATAAAAAATCCGCAATACTAACAAGATTTGTTAATCCGTAATTTTCGATTAATTTTTCAAGGCCGAGATTGTTTTTATGAACATCCAGTTGAGGCTCATATCTAAAAGTTTGGTGTGCTGAACAATTATTATATATGTAACTACTTAAATATAAGCGATGTTCATTGCTTCGTCCCACAAATACACCAACTGTTTTGTGAATATTTTTCTCAACTATAACTTCTTTTAATGAATTTTTTGTAGTGTCATGCCAATGTGGGTATTTGTTTTTAAATGTAATAGCTTTTACCAAAGATTGTACTGCGTTTCGCGTAATAACAATCGTGCGATGATCCCAATTGCCAATGTATCTTGTTAAGTCTAGAGTTTCAAAGTCTGGTCCTTCGTTGTTTAGGTCCAGTATAAGATCTTCATTTTGAAACTTAGCAAGTTCAATCTTTGACACAACTTCAGGAAGATTCCATACATAACCGTCTCTAGTAAGTACAAGTGCAGTTACCAACGTTCTTGATTCCTTAAAAATCCACTTATTTGTAGTGTATACTTGTTTTTCATACCTGCATTAGCACTCAAGTGTAAATGATTGCTATCCCATAGCCATCCGTCGCCAGCACTCCAATGAGTACTGTTATGCCATTCATTATCATTTTCATATTGTAAGTATTCTCCTACATGCCAATCTTCTAAATATATGTTGGCTCTTACTTTTAATCTAGTATCATCTGGACATGCTTTTTTAATTTGAAAGAACGTATCTCTGTGTACTGGAATCATGTTTCCCGGAGGCTGGAGTATAGTGCTTACAGTAACAACTTCTATGCCTAGTTGATCTCCTAGAGCTTGGAAGTCTATTTGTTCTCTAGTCCACCATAGTTGTCTTATGAGTGTGTTACCCATGTCATAACTGTCAGGAAATCCGCCAAACCGTTCATGTATATCCGTTAGCTCGTGTACTTGATGTGAAATACAACTTCCACTATGCACAGTATAATCTGCACTTGTAAATATATCTAAATCGTAATCTAGTTTAATTGCTTCAATCATTTTACCATTCTTCTAATTATTTTACTGACTCTAATTGAATAATTGGAATACGGAAAGGTTGATCTATTATCCAATTAATAGTTTGCTGAATGTGGTCAAGCTCGCACATATCAGTCCCAACACCACCTAACACAATATATGTTGTTTTAATACCCGATATTCCAGTTTCTTCACTGAGTATAAGACTCTGACGTTTTAGTTCTTGTTTACTTCGGGTATAATCACTTGTATCATTGGTATTTTCAAGTGTAGTTCCGATATTAATAATATGACCTTTCATGTTTGATTGCATCCACTTGGCATGACACACATTCATAAGAGATTCTTGTACTCCAGATGCAACGTATGCACTATTCACAAATACATTATATTTTTGGATCTCATTACTAAATTTTGTAATTGATTCTTCTTTAGTAAAATCCCAACCTAAACTAAAACTTGCACATTGATCAGGTTTAAGTGCATATGCTATAGTTTTGCGAGATGGATTTCCAGTACAAAACATATTCATTACAATTTACCATCCCTCCTGCATCTTAATTATGTCAATTTCACGGGTCATAATGCTTTTGTTGTGCCAGTTACTGCGATAATGATGTTTAAAAAACTTACTTTGTACAGGTGTGTAGATATTCATTGGCAGTGCTAATGATCGAGCAAGGTCATTTGCTTTTAAATTTGTTAGCTCACCAGGTGCTAAATGCTTTACATCTTCCCATATAGCATCTAGTTTGTTAAAGTCTTGTACTTCTTTATAATCCCAACTACTCATCATTGTTTTCCATGTGCCTAGCCTTGCACCTGCAATAGCCCACAATCCGTGTTCTGTATCACTACCTACATTGTGCCATATGGTCAAGTGATCCAAGTTTCTATTGTGTACACTTTCTCTAAAGTCACTTGCACTAGGTTTAGTTCCTCTATTAAGGCACATTTTTACGCCTTCTCTAAAACCAGCACGGAACGCATGCTTCTCACTGCCATCTGGGTATGTTGTTGAATAGCAGTTGTACATTGGCCAGTACAGATCATCAAAGCAAAACTCTACATCAGTGTCATCAGCACCTGCACTTGCTTCGTGTGTACGCATATTCTGTACAAATGTTTTAGTCCAACTACTGATTCCTCCATTGCCGTACATCAGCCCATTGACATTGTTTCTTGCACGCCATCTGTACACTGCATGTTCGTATTGATCATCTTTGTATTCTAATGTTTCGTTAAAAAATGATTCTTGAGGTAAGTTATCACCGTCAATGAGAATGAACCGTTCAGTGTCACTGGCATCAGCGGCTGCTTTATGTGCCGCATCACTCCCATGTACTCCGTCAACACGTTTTGCCCATGGCACCATGTTGCGTATTTTAATCCAAAATTCTTCTTTTTGTGGTTCGTCATAGCTCAAGTATATGCAATCCAAGTCAGCAACGTCAATCATTCTTTCTATACTCTCCTGAAAATGGTGTGAAATCTGTACCTCCAGCAATCACACATGCAACATTATATTCACCAACTTTTTGATAACTGAAAATTGTAAATGTACTGGTTTTAGGATTCACATACATAAGCAAATCAACAGTGACCATATCTGGTTGCATCAATGGTTTAATTTTTACTACGCCACTTGCAAACTCTTGTTCGCCGTGTTCGTTTACTATATCTGAAAGGTAGTCAATACCTTGTTCGCTACATGGTACCTGCATGTTTAATAATAGTTGTGTTTTAGAACCATCTTTGGGTGGCGGTGTTTGTGCTTGTGCGTTGTATGCAAAAAGTATTACAAATATAGGGATAAGAAATTTTACCATGATAGTTTCCTCTAAAACTATATTTACTCAGCGTCGTGAGTTTTTATTTTCCACTTTGTTGAACTATCACGATCAACAATCATTACATTGTCGACTGCACAGGCTACTCCTTCATTGCTTGGAACCAATTTAGACCAACGTACTGCATTGTTTACTGTGGTTAATTTACCATTAATAACCACACTGTCATAACGACTCTCAGCATACTGTTGTTTTGTTATAACAATATAATCACCATCTTGCTCATCGATTGTATACTGTAAAGGTTTACCAGTTTCTTTATTATAGTATAGTCTGTAGTTGATGTCAACTGGTTTTTTTGGTTTTATTATATTTGTAAACAGTTGATTAAATTCATCAGGATTTATCATAACACTCTCCTAGTTTCTTGGCTAGATACTTTTGATGATAATGCACAAACCCATGTTGGTTATGCCCGTTGATACGTATTACACCATCTACAATTTCCCATATTAATTCTTTGTTCCAATCAGATGCACTGGTTCCTAATATATCTGGTTTCATGTGTACAATCTGTGGACCTACACCTGGAGTAACAAATTCATCTGCACACAATGCATAGATCAAATCAGTGTTTGGGTTTTCATTTTGAGCACCTTGTATGTTTACTTTAATTTCATTCCAAGACTCAAACAAGTGCCTTACAGTAGTAAAAAATTCCTTAGCTTCACGACTCATTCGCCAGTAAGTGATTGCATTGTATACATCAGGTAAGTTGTTTCTATCAAATATTTTTCTATAACGACGATTATTTGATGTGGTGTTATGATAGTTTCTACAACCCGTTGATATCCAAACTGGCTTGGTGCGATATAAGTTCCACCAATGATCAACTGGTCCGCTTACTACCATGTCTGCTTCCAATTTTACTGTTTCATGAAAAGGACTAGCATCAAACACTTGCCAATCAGTGGTCCAGCCACCAGTATTACCATAAGGAAACTGTTTTACATAATCAAACAGTGGATTACTATATTCAACATCAGTGAGCAAACAAATGTTCACATCAGGATGCCAGTGCCTCAAACTCTTTGCAAGGGTTTCTGCACATGCAATATAATCTTCACTACCTACTATGAGATATCCTCTGTCTGCTTCATACTGCATACAAGTTCTCCAAATAGGTTTTTCCCATAACGTGTAGATCGTGATGTTCCATACATATACGTCTTGTTGTGTGTTCTATCCACCATTTATTATCTAATAGTTCTACTTTGATATCTGGGTCTACATTAAACAAAGGCCAGGGAATATCACACTGTGTTGGAATGGTATTTCCATTGCAGAGCAACAATGAAACGCTTAGTGCAAAATCATTGCGAAATTTTCTTGAATCAAAACCAAAGATGTTTGCATAGTGATAATAGTTTTTTTCTACCATCTTCCATACTTCAAATACATCTTGCGAGAACGTGCTTTTATCAAATATAATCACAGTGGCCCACCACATCTGAGTATTTTTAGTGCCAAATTTTTCTATGCGTTTTTTATTTTTAAACACCTCTTGAACTGATCTATGAGCAAGAAATGGTTGTGAACACTCTAGCATAGTTGATAAGTCTGCACTGTTTACCATGTAGTCTGTGTCAACTAGTAGTGTTCTATCATACGGTGTGTGATCTATTGCACAGTTTCTTCCAAAGTTATACCACACTGCTGATCCTCCTAGATCAAAATGATATTTTTTGTTTTTATCACTGGGTTTGTCTACAATAATTTGTTGATCAAATATATCAGTTTCTAGATTAATATCTGTTACCAGACTCACTGGTATATCTAAATATTGTTGTATGCGTTTTGCACATTCAATAGCAAGTTTGGTATACTTAATCTCACTATCAAATGCAAAAAGTAAAGCACCTACAGTCATCTGAATTTGGAAATTTCGTTGTATTCTGATTGCCATGCGTTCATTTGTTCTTGCCAAAGTTGCATTGCTAGTTGTTTGAGTTCGTCAATGTCTACACTGACTGGAGTATTGTAGTGATCTTCTAATACCACTTCTCCCGAGCATGCACTGCACAACATTATTAATTCTGGACCGGCTCGCCACATACCTCCATTATGTGCAAAAAGCATTTTGGCTTGATATGTTTCACGCAGTACAATTCTTGCCTGTTGGTGATCAAATCTGGTTCTTATTTTTTTAATGAGTTTTTCTGTGTTCATATTTTTACTTAGTCACAAAAAAACCCTAGTTAATAAAAACTAGGGTTTCTAGTATTTGTTAGTCAATTATTATGACTGTACCCAACTGTTAGAACTTATTACTGGAGTTCCCCATGAATCTGACAAATAAGTTGTACTTGGTGGTCGTACTACTAAAGTCTGCGTTAGTGTACCGTCTACTAAATCTGGTGATCCAGGATCTGGTGGAGTATAATCATCTGACAAGTCTGTTTTTATTGTAAGCACTGTTCCGTTTGATGGAATTGACATATAATATTCAATTTCGTTATCGCCATATCCTGTAGGTGGAATTTGTTTAAATTGTATTGTTGGTGTAGCAGATATATCATATATTCCATTGGATGTTAATAATATTTGGTTTGTACCTGATCCACCAAGTTTGGTTATTCCTGTGTAGGCTGTACCTGCAATAGTTTTTGATGCTCCATCACTTGTAAGAACAATTGTTCCAGCAGCAGTAAGTGTGTTAGTCCATGAAGTGTTTTGATCACTTGTTGTACCACCTGACCTTGACCAACTACAACGAATCATTCCGCCTGCATTGAAAAAATATCTTAGTTGATTTCTACTTGGAAAGGTAACTGTTTGTGTGAGTACTGCACTTGTGTTCCAACCAGAAGTTGTTGTTGTAGTACGTGTTATATCTGATCCTGAGCCTGCCGCATTTAATTTTCCGTTAAATGTTGCAGTGATGTTTGCACTCAATGCCGCATATGCTGCAATCGTATCACCAGCTGATGGATTTGAAATTCCTGTAATTGTTGTTCCTTGGTGGTTAGCAAGTGTGGTATTTCTTGTTAACAAGCTGGACCAGTCTGTTGCTTGTACGTTATCACCAGCTGCTACTGGAGTTAACTCAGTTCCTTGTCCGTATCCAAATTCATTTCCACCAACTCCAATTATTGAGTTAATATTGGCTACTGATTGATCACCTGTTCCTGCGGCGTTACCCGTTGCAAATATATTGTAGTCATCATCTACAATGGTGTTTCCTGCTGAATATGTCATTTCTTATTTCTTTCCTTTGTATTAGTATGTAATATACGCTATAGTTTACGGCGTCCTCTTGCGAGTCAGTTTATACCTTAGTTTTCACCACGTCGTTGATTCCACCATAGCTGGTTATCTTATAATCATATTTATTTGACTTAGACGATCTTCACAATCGCTTCTATACTACCAATTCCTTCGTCTGTTTTGCTCTGTAGAGCACGGCCAATTACGTTAAAACTTGTAATCTCATCCAAGTTTGCTGCTCTTGCAGTTCCGTTTCCGGCACTTACAAGTCTGTCACCTTTGGTAACAAATCCCATTACGTTTACAGGTACTCTTCCTGTCATTGCAATTGGTGGATGTGTTTTGTCTGTTCCGGCGCCACCGTTCATCAAATATGCTGCCTTTGTTGAAATTACACCAAATACATTATTACTTAATTCCTCAACGCAAAGTGTGACTTCGTTTACACCGCCTAGTTCCACAATTGTTCCTGGAGCATATTCTGCATCTGCATGAAAACGCTCAGCCATATCAGCATATTCTGCTGATGTTGCTTTAGCATGAACTGTGTTGAATGGAAAACTAGCAGTACCAATATTTCCAACGCCGGCTGTGCCACCATTTATTAGGGCAGTGACCGCATCACCTGCGTTCAAAGTTAATGTCTTAGGAGCAGTCAAGGCTGCGGTTGCACCGTCAATTGTTAATGCAGTTGTTGTAACACCACCATCGTTGACTTGAAAAATTATATCACCGTCTTGTGTTTGATTGTTATGGTATACATCTGTTCCACTAACGAATATTCTTGCATCACTGTCTCCGCCAACATACAATCCTGTATCACTTGTAATACTAATACTTGTATTGTTGCTTGTGGCTGCATCAGATCTCATAAAAGATGTCGAATTTAATGTGTCTAATGTATCAGCATTTGTTGCGGTTCCGTTGAATACTGCGTTTGCTACTGTTGTACTCATGTTCAAACCTGGACCAATTGTAGCAAATCCTGAGATAGCAGCCGCCGGAGTAAACGTTGGATCTTTTGAAAATATTGCAACAATAACATTGTTTACATACATCTGTACAATAACATGATCACTACCTGGTGCACTATCTGTAATTGTTGTAACAATAGCACCTGATGTTCCTTCACCACTTGTTGATGCAGGGCCAATGGTTATAAATGAACTTCCATTATATGCTTTTAATTGATCGTTTGTTGTGTCAAACCATAAATCGCCTGTAACGTTTGAAGTTGGTGCACTGCCACTTGCAGTTGCGGCTGAAATAACTTTAAAAGTTGTTCCATTGTAAACTTTCATTACGCTATTGGTTTTATCCCACCAAAGTTGTCCTGTTAAAGGTGCTCCTGGTGCTGATGTATTTGAGGCATTTTCTAGCAACCGGATATAGTTCTCATTTACGAACTCACCGTATCCAGCGTAGTTTTTTCCGACAAGCGTTTGGCTTGAGTCGGTATTGATAGTACCATCCGCAACAACTGCAAAAATTGTACCATCGGTTAAATTAATGGTATATGACATCTTATTTTACTCCGTTTCCTAAGTGTATTTATGTTGCACTCAAGTTAGTTAATGTTTGTATACGAACTGTATAATCAATTTGTATCTGTCTGTTCAACGATTTTTGAACAGGATGAAAGATAACATGTGTTATCAATCTAAGTTCTGTTGCACTTCCGTTCCAGGTTTTTAAGCCTAGTTCATCAAATACATAGTCTCCGTTAAAATCAGTAGAATTATCAAAGGCCTGTTGCCCTGATGGTTCACCATAGTCTAACAAACAACTTACTAGTATATCTGTATATACCTTACCAGTGGTATGAGTAACAGTTAAATTATTACTACTAGCATCAGTGTTACTTGCACTGTTATCATCTACTACTTTTGAGTAGGTTGGATTATACAGGTTTGCGTTTTGCCCTGTTGTGTTAGGTGGCAAGTATGTTATAACACCAGTTGGGTCAACACTGCTACCGCCATTACCAAAAGCCATACTGTAAATTTGTCCAATTGTTTTGTTAGCCAAACTATTTGCCAATGCTTCACTAATATTTTCATAGTGAATGGCATTTCTTTTGTCAACAATAACTTCGCCGCTATTAGGGTCAAAGATTTTGATATGCCCGCTTATAGCAAGTTGTCCTGCTTCATTTGGACGTTTTTCGTCTTCTTGATCCACTATGGCCTCATTGTTTGTTTCTTGTTCCATACTGTATTTACCTTACTACTTAACCTGGGTTTTAACTCTTAAG
>Ga0181388_1000113_pt1 | contig 25563 bp, 25 predicted proteins | sample 11SPOviralmetaG_FD_130120 | JGI IMG/M metagenome (GOLD analysis project Ga0181388, IMG submission 130120) | Marine viral communities from the oligotrophic San Pedro Time Series (SPOT) site, San Pedro Channel, CA, USA - 11 SPOT_SRF_2010-05-17 | ecosystem: Environmental > Aquatic > Marine > Strait...
AAAGAAAAGGATAGAAGGGGTGTGTATATGATTGTACGGTTCTGTGGGGGAAACCGCACCATAATGGTCTTACCCCCACTTAATCGTGGAATCTTTTCCTTACCATAAAGGTAAGGTTCAAGTTTGTAGGGGCCACCCTTAAAAATTACCCCCCTAATCCACCGTATATTTGCCCCCTAATCTCGGTTAAATTAAAAAACTTAAACAAAGATAATTTTTCCTTCTACCCCTTTTATATTTTTATACACTTCAATTTTTTGATTTTTGCATAAAATTGAAATGAAATTATATAATATATATATTAAACATACTTAAACACATTCTCCTTATATATATTATAAGATGAGCGGATTCCACACGAAGACATTCACAAAACATGACGACTATATGACCCCAAAGTATGCGTGGGAGAATATAAAGAATTACATACCAAAAGATAAGGTTCTATGGGAAGCATTTTATGGTAATGGTGATAGTGGTACATATCTACAACAGTTAGGATATGATTGCATTCACGAAGATATTGACTTCTTTCAAAATGATAAGGGTGATATGGTTGTAAGTAATCCTCCTTTTACAAAAATACCAGAAGTACTTGCACGATTAAAAGAAATAAATAAACCATTTATTATGATTATGCCCTCTTCTAAAATCAATACACAGTATTTTAGAAGATTGTTTGAAAACGACGAAAGTCCAGTACAGATAATTATACCACGACGAAGAATACAATTCTTAAAATTAGTAAATGGAGAAATTGACCCCAATCAAAAGAAGATATGCAATTTTGATTGCTTTTACTATTGTTGGAAAATAGGATTAGAAAGAGATATTATCTGGTTAAAAGACGAAGAATGTATTGAAATGAAAATACAAAAATTGGAAAAAGAACTTGAAAAGAATAAAAAGAAATTAAAATTAATGAAGAATGTAATAATTAAAAAGAATACAACGATTAAAAAAAGGGGTCGTAGGAAAAAGAAAGAAATGCAAGAAGCAAAAGATATGATGCAGAATGATATTAATATATTATAGGATTAAATCAATAATACAAAAATTATAATTAATATTTTTTAGTTAATTATAATTTCAACTACTTACTGGTTGCTGGTTGTTTTTTATTTTCATTTTTCTGTTCCAATAATTGTTGTTCTGCTTGTACTTCTTGAAAAAACTTTACTGGTTTTACTACTTTATAAATTACTGCAGTTCCATCGTCAATATCTGCAGGAGTTAAATCTGGTTTCAATATCGCAGTTTTTATTCCAGTAATTACAAAACTTTTTGTTGCTTTAAATGAATATTGTGTTCCAAAGGAATATGCATAATCACCAGATGTATATGCTTTATTCGTACATATCATAATACTTTCAGTTGCTCCTCCATTCTCACTATTAAATGCTACATCACCTTCAAAAATATCTGATTTAACCAAATAAAATGGTGTTACTAATTTTATTGGTAGATTTACTGCAAATGCTGTATCATGTTCTGCTGATATATTTATATTAAGATAACCTCTTTGTGTATTTAAATCGTACATAGGTAAATTACTATCATTCACAGATAATCCCAAATTAAGTGCAGTGTCAAATCTTAAATTATTCGTTAGAGGATATGGAAAAGCAAAAGCATCTAATACTGGTTTTACTGTTTCATAATTTTTTTGAACGAACCACCAATTAGAATTAGTACCAAAATAATTACATAATTGTCTGAATGTAAATCCCATTCTCTGTAAAATAGAATTATCAAACTTTTCTTTTATATCATCTTTATCAAATTGGTCTATTTCTACTTCAACACCATTATCGTCTATTACAGATAATGACACTAATCCAACACCAGATTGTGAATAATATGTATAAGGTTGCGTTGTTAATGTAGGATTCTGAAATTGTGTTGTAGGAAACTCACTATAATTAGATGTTATAGACATCTGTCCTGCAGATGGATTAGCAGTTGCACTTGTACCATTATCCAAATATCTCGGCCAAGACATGTTTCCTAATCCAAATCTATTTCTAACACTATCAAAAGTCATATTCATATTAGGGGCTCCAATCTGTAATATTTTCGCATAATCACCTTTAACTGTATCACTTCCTCCTTTAATTATAGATGGATTAGCAATAATTGTCTGCGAACAAAAAGGATTCTGCATTCCCAAATCAATTAAACAATAATCTCCACCATATCCTCTTTTATTAGTAGAAGCACTTGATACCATAGAAAATGCTATATTTAATTGATTATTACCTTGTCCTCCAGTATTAACACATCTAATCATAATATCTAATTTTCTTGCAAGATTAATTGCTGTATATTGTACTCCTTCATAGGTAATTAAAACATCATCATCTATTCTACAATCTTCTGCAAGAAAATCATCTGGAAGTGTATATCCTCCTAATTTAGTTTCATCAAAAAATACTCTTGCTTTTAGATTAGGAAATACTTCTGGTGGTTCAGCGGCCGTTGTTAATGGTGATTGTAGGTAATCTGTAATTATTCCACTATTTTTGTGTCTTCCAAAGTTGAAAGGAAAGAAATAATTTCTCTTATATAGTGGTTCTTCCAAATCATCAGTTGTTAATGGAACGCCCGGCAGACCAAATATTTTTTGTGTTTTCATAAACTTTTCTAATAATTTCAATGTCTTTTCATTATAAGGTAAATTAGTAACCAATATATAATTTTCTGGAATTATAGTAGCAGCCGGAGGCCCTGCTTGAAAAGGTAAATCAAATATACAATAAACATCATTATCGTGGGCAGCGCCCGGCACCGGAGCAAGTACATTAATTAAATCATTATTTTTAAGACCAGAACCTCCATCATTAGGATATTTACTTAACAATCTACTTCCATAAAATAAATAAAAAGGATTATCAGTTGCAAACATAGAACCATAAATATTATAAATAGCAGGGTTTTCAATTAGGCCCGGCAATGCATTAATACTACAACTACATGTGTCTGCATCTAATGCGGCCAATGAAGGCATTAAACCTTGAAAGTTTCCTTGAAAACGACTATCTATCTGATTATAACTCTCTCTTCCATATTGAACCGATGCATTAGTAGAATGTATATCTGTTGTTATTTTTTCTGCTATGTTACTGGGTGAATCATATCCAACATCTACATCAAATCTTATATTCGCCTCTAAACAACTAAAACAATGTCCTTCTTGTGTTGGAAAAACTCTAACTCCCCCATATTGTTTTTCTGGGTACATTGAAGGAGATGCTCTCATTTCTTGTTGATTAGACCACCATGTACCTACATAATATCTTCTACAGCCAACAGTTTGCATAAACTGATTTTTACTTTCATAACTTTTAATAGGTAAAGCAGGTAAAGTATATGTATCACTTGCATATCCATAATCATCTTGTGTATTTACTGTAACAATATCAGTTGCGGCCGTGAAATTAGAAGGTGGTAAAGTAAGCATGTACCGAAAGTTTTGATTTATATAATACCAACTATTGAATACCATAGATGAAGTAGAATAAGGATAATTCTGTATTTTAGTAGGAACTTCAATGACATTAGCACCAATTCCAATTGAATTAATGCATACTTGTTCTACTGAAACTTCATCACCTTCATCAACAACTATACCATTTCCAATCTCATTAAAAAAAGTACCATCTCTATCATTAGATACACTTGCTTTTCCTTTACTACAATATATTAATTGTGTATTCATTTTATATATAATATACATTTATAAAAAACTATAAATATATATCTAATCTAATTCTTTAAAAATCTTCATCTCTCTCGTCATCACTTTCTAAATCTTTTATACTTTTATATTGCTGTGCTATTTTCTTATATTTCTTCCATTCTAATTTTTCTCCAAAGTTTTTATACATTTCTGGTGGATTTTTACGGAGTTTTAAATAAAGAAAACTATATGGTTCTTTTGCAAATGTTTTATACATATATGTCAATGTTCCACGATAAATTGAATCATATTCTTCCAATATCTTTTCCCATTCTTTTTCATTAACCATTCCATTCATTATTATTACATGATTGGCATTACTTCTGGCCGAAGGCAATAAAGAACGAAAGTTTTGAACCGATAACATTAGGTTACTATTAATATGACGATATTTAGTACAGAATGAAAAGAAACTTCGTGGTAAAAATCCTACTGCATCGTCCATAACTAAACATATTTTTGGCATTTTTTTCTTTTCATACTCCATCTGTCTTTCTCTAATCATTTTTAAATATTCTGGTTTATATTCACTATAACATTCACAATGTTCTCTCACAAATCTCATAGTATCATCTAATTCAATAGATGGACTAAATACAAAAGCACCACCATCAAATGCACTTTCTTTACCACCATACATATGTTTATTTAAAAGTAAATTAGCAATTATAGTACTCTTACCAGAATTAACAGAACCCAAAAGTAGTAATAAAAATCCTTTATTTCTATTAATCTGTGGTAATACTTCATGAATATCTTTACTTTTTTCTACTTCTATTGGTTGAACTGGAAGAACATCTAAATCAGAACTTTTATTCATTTATATATATAATAAATAAATAAAATTAGAAATAATTATTCGTATCTCTCATATTAGGATTATACAAATGTGCTAATGGATAATTAGGTGAATTAAACTGTTTAATTGGTTTAGTTTTTATAGGTTGTGGTTTTTTAGGTTCTACCTTCTTTTTACTTTTTGTTTTATTATATGCTTCTTTCATATTTTCATATTTCATCATATATTTTGCAAATGTGTTAAAGTCCATTCCACTACTTTGTGCTTGTTTGGCCATTGCTTCATAATTTTGTGGAGGTTTCGTTTCCTTATATATTTTTTCTGGAATATTTTGTTTTATTTCTTTTTGTTTATAATATCTTGCTTTTGCTTTTTGTCTATTTCTTTCCATGGTTGCTTCTCTTCTTGCATTTTTCTCTTCTTGTTTTTTTGCTTTCTCTGCTTCTTTTAATGCTTTCCGCTCGGCGGCCTTGCGTCGCCGTGTTTCAATACCTTTCTGTCTGGCCGCGGCCAAATGTGCGTACTTATCTTTCTTCTCTCCCACATCTAATTTAATATTCTTTTTGGCAATTTTATTTTTAGTAACAAAAATATCTTTCTGTTTTGTGTTTTCTATGGGTGCTTCCGTCACTAATACCTCTTCTCCATCTATAGCATTTTCTCTCTCTATAACCTCATTAATATTGGGGATAATCTCTGGGAATAACTTTTTAGTATCTTCGTCCATATAATTTATAAAAAGATTAAAATATTTTTTATATTTTTTAATCTTTCTAAACATTTACTATTTCATTAGTTTCCATATAATCAATATATGAAGGAAAATCCCTCCAATCTTCTAATTTATCCATGGGAATATATAAACAATCAGATGTTTCATTATTTCCTCTTCTATATGTTCCACCTTTTGCAATTTTAACATAATCTGGTAATATTGTCGGTACATTCCAAAAACATAATCTATCTTTAAACTTCCAGAAAAAATATACCTTATATCCTTTCCTCATAAGTTTTCTTGCGGCCCTATATTTATTGTAACCAATTATAATATCATAGAATTGTCCTTTATTAATCCTTCTTCGTTTTACTTCAACTGCAACTTTGTTATCTTTATTAAAAAAATCTATTGTTCCCCAACCAGACCTTTCTTTTTCAAAAGGACAATCAAACCATGTATTAATTAATTTATTAAACTTTACTTCATAAGCATCTCCATATTTCCTATCTCGTCCTGCAACTTCTGTGTGATATGATTTTGGTAATTTTTTATTTACCATTCGGCCTCCATTATAATCGCCTAAACTTTTCATCTCCTTATATATTATAGTTAAGAAAAAAATATAATATATAAACGAAATATTTCCAATTGCATTTTTGTTAATACTTTTTTTAAAAGTATATTTACATTGGTTGTTGTGTCTGCGTATAAAATGTATGTGATGGGTCAAATCTCTGATTCGTTAATGTACCACCTTGAAATCGTTTTGCACCAGTATTATTAGGTTTCTGTCTGAAGCATAGTACAACACTTGTTGGTAATCCTGCACCAAAATTAGTAATCTGTTTATTTCCATCATCTGTAATTAATATTTCCAATCTATTCAAATCCAATGGCCCAATATTATTTAAATCAATCCATAATTTTTCTGGAACTTCATGACAATACCAACCTTGAGGTGTATTAGCACTTCCGGTATGAAGACATAATGTATCAATAACATAAAATGTTTTATTAGTAGTTGCTTTTGTTCCATTTTGTGAAAGAACTGGTAAATTATTTAATTGATAATGTAAAGATACAGAAGAAAGCCCCGGCAGGATTGAGTGGGCCGCATTAAATCCATATATTTCATTAGGAGTACCTATACCAGTTATATCATTATTCCATTCAAATACTCCTGCATCATTATTTTTTACTAATCCAAACTCTACACCAAATGTAAATGGAGAAGGAAATCCTACTCCATAAGCATCAACATCATCATCAGAATTATACCATGCTCTCCAGTCATTAGCATCTGGAAAATCTCTAATCTGTTTAACTAACCAATAGTTTTCTTTTGTTGATAATCCACTACCAGTAGCAAACTTTTCTGGGGTTAGATTTTCCATTCTCTGTGGTGTTGTACCTGCAACATCATCTATAAAACTTACCATAGCACCTGCTTCCCAAATCTCATCTGAACCATTTTTGTCCCAATATTGGTTCTGATAATATGCTTGTAATATGTTTAAATCTATTACATCATCTAATCCCACTAATGCAGAAGGTTGTTTATAACGGTTACTTAATCTTGTATCATAAAATCCTTTTGACATATTGAATTGCAAATCTCCTCCCATAGTTGGATAATCAACAAAACATAAACCATTATGGAAGTTATTAATATAATAGGTTTTTCCAGTTGTTCCATCAGCATTAACATTCATATCATATAATTTACACCAACCTGCAGTAGGGTCACTACCAGTTGGAGGCAAATAAGGTTCATCAGTTTCTAAATTGTAACTACCAACAACACCAGCAACAGTCATACAAAACTCAATTGCTATCTGATAAGGTGAAGTCCATCTAAATCTCCACACTAATATGGCCTCTGTATTAGGGCCACCCCTTACATTAATATCATAATTTCCACCAAAATTAAATCCTGCTCCAACTGGTACTGTATTAATTCCTTGTGATAATTCATGTATATCTAATTCTGGGCCTACATCTTTATAAAAACTATTTTTCATAGGTGCTTCTGGGTCTAATATTTCTGCTTGTGCTACTAATCTTCTTGCACCACTTCCTACTGCTCCCTTCCATTTATAACGAACACCTATAATATATCTTGCAAATGCACCTTCTGGAACAGTAGAACTTGTACTTTTATTTAAATCGCAATTTTGAATAAACTGTTGTCTTCCTGCAAATAAACTATTATCTGCTAATGGAACTAATCCTCCTGCAGTATGTACGAACTCACAACTATTAAGACCAAAACAATGTGCTGATAGACCAACTCTACCTTCATAAGAAGCACCTACTACTGGAGCAGGGGTCTGTGCTTGTGCTAAAGGTGCTTCTATCTGTTCTTGACAGTAAATATTGTAACCACCACTATCTTTTGCAGATGGTAAAGGGTGACCTCCTCCATTTAATTCTTGAACTGAATTGAGTATATCACTCCCAACATATTGTTTAATTCCACATCTGGAAGAAGAAAAAGAGTAACCCCAATATTCATCATAATCCCCAGCAGGAATAGCAGGGTTGGCAACTGCTAAATCATAATTATTAAATGCAATTTCACTATTCTGTTGCTCTCCAATCTGGGCCCCAAGATTAAATGGCCCTGCTGGGTCTTCAATACTTATAAAAGGGTCTAATGCACTTTTTACTAATCTTGTAGAAGCATAATTAGTATTATAAAAATTAGCAGTAGCAACATTAGCAACTGCAGGGCCACCTATTACTGGTTGTTTCATTCTTGCATCATCACCAAAAGCAGTAGGAATCTGTGTAAAAGAACTAACATTAGTTGTATCATATTTAGTATTATCATTAAAATCAATCCTATTATCTCCACCACCAAAATTAATACCTGCAGTCAATAATCCATATCCATTAGGGCCAGTTGTACCCCAAACAGCAGTAGTATTCGTATTACAACAATTAAATCCTTGTTGAAAAATAGGATTAATCTGTCTTTGAACTCCTCTTCCATAACATTTTCTTTCTCCATCTACATAAAAAAAATTAGTACCTGCATTATATTCATCTTGTCTTTTTATATCTGAAGGTGAAACACCTCCAATAGTTGGAAGAACATCTTCATCAACAAAAGCATGATTAAAATTATCATCTAATCCCAACATATTACATGCTCTTGCAATAGTATTGGTTTCTTTTTCCCAATCGGTTACATATGGGTCTTTTAAGGGTAATTGAATTGCTTGATTAAGAGTTTCATTACCGAATCTTACCTCTAATATACCACTCCCACTTAATTGACTACCACCCACTAAATTAAACTTTGTATTAACTAATGCAACTTGTGAATTAGGTTCTAAATGCAATGGTTGTGTAAAATAATTACTAAACCTACTGGGAGAATGAGGATTAGCAGTTCTTGTCGTTTCATTATTCGTACTCTTCAAAAATACTAAAGACATTATAATATTTAGTTATATTATAATATGTTTAAAAAGATAAAACAAGATAAAAAGATAAAAACTTTTAAAAATCCTGCAAAAAGAGTTGATAATCCATCTATTAATTCTATTAATGGAAAAATAGAAGACCCACATGAAACACAATGGAGTGCAGTAATAGCAACCAAAAAGAAACCAAAAAAGCGAAGGCCTAAAAATGAAGAGATGTTTTATAAAGTTAAAAAATAAAGATTAGTTTAAAATGGTTTAAATAAAATATTCCTTATATATATAATAATGAGTAATATGGAAGATATGACAAAAGCAGAACTTTTAGAGATTGTAAAAAAACAAAAAGAAAAGGATACAATCCGTAAAGAAAAGGCGAAACTTTATATTAAAAATTACCAACAGACAACATCTGGTAGAGAGAGATATGTTAAAGCATCTAAAAAATATTATGATGCGAACAGAGAAAAGATTTTAGAGAAAAAGAGATTGTATTATCTGAAAAAGAAAGAACAACAAAATAAATTAAAGAAATGAACCCCTTTCCTTATAATATTTTAATTAATTAATATTATAAAGTTAATATCAGTTTATTTTGTTATACTTTTTTGAAAAGTATTTACTCTATCTGTGTAACAATTCCTTGCGAAATATTAAGTACCTTCTGGATTCCAGTAAAGAATCGGAGTCGTCGTTGAGTTCCTGCATCATCTGCAGAAAGTCCAACTCCCGGCCGACTCTGTGTAGTGTAAATTACTGGAAGATTACTCATTCTACGACCTTGACCGAAGGAGTTCTCTAATTTAATACCAATCCAATGTTGAGAACCACACTCTGCTGTCTGTGCGTAACCATTAAGTTGTCTGTCAGTAAGACCACGACCGTTAGCAGGAATTGCACCAGTAGCACTATCAACTTGATTAAACCAACTCCAACGATAATCACAAAGTTGAAGTGGCATTGCTTCAACCATATCTGCTTCATGTTTCTGTAATGAACCATTAGATAGAGGTTGAGAGTACCAATTGTTACTATCAATATTTAACTGAACTTGTTCTCCTAAACGGAATGCAAGTGAATTATAACGACCAATATTTAGAATACTTTCATTAGCACCATCTACTAATTCTTTCTGTACTACAATATTTTTAACCTTTTTACCACCCAATGCTAACTGGAAATTATTGTTAAAAGATGTGGCCGCACCACCAGTAATCAACATATTCTCTTGTGTAAGGATTTCAGTATAAGGAACATCATATCCTCCTCTCTGCATAATCTCCTCTGCAAGACCGGCCATAAGGTCTGGATAAAATAGATAATCCACACACATGAAACATTTATTCTCAATCATAGTGGAAGTACAATTAGTAGCAGTAAGTGCGACACCTGCACTATCTACCGAAGGTGGATAAAATCTGTGACCGAAAGTATTATCGGCCCATTCAATAACTAAACTGACTTCCTCACGAATAGCAAAAAGTGGTAACTGTACTCCACCGGCGAGAAATGGAATAAGTTGGCCAAGACCGACTGCGAAGGAGGGCGTGGTATTAGCATCTCGTGTAATTCTTCGTTTAGGTTTAGTAGGAGGTGCTGTTTTAGTTGCGTCTTGTTTTCCAAAATCTGCAGTAGCATAATCATTAACTGCAAACTCTGAACTCTCACGACCTAATGTACCAACTGGCATCTCAAAACCTCTTGATGCTTGTGATACAACATCATTGGCCGCACGAATGTCTTTCGCGGCCGAACCAACAAAAACATCATTTCCACCTTGTTTAGGTTGTACTATACCTTTTTTATATTCATTACTAAAATGAAGTCGTTTCCATGTAGAGTACTGTCCTACTTGTACTAAATCACTAACTCTACGACCACCAATCTCTAAATATGCTCGTCTAATCATTGCTAAAGCACCAGTAGATGTAGGTAGAACTGAATTAGTATCAACTGCTGGAGATGCACTATTAACAACAATCTGTGCGAGATTCAACTGACTGTTACTATCCAATACTCCTTTTTTATCAAAAACGAACTTTGCTCCATTCTGCGAAAAATTAACTGGAAAAAGTAAATCTGTATTAACATCTTGATTAACTGGTCGTTCCATAGTGGTTGCTCTCAAAACTGAAGGTAGGGGTTGTCCTTTACTCATTTTATATTATGTAATATTAAAATATTTTAATTGATATTTTTTTTTAATATTACAAAAATCTCTACAAATAGATTCCTAAAAACTCCTTTTGTCTAAACTATTCTTTTAAAAAAAGAATTACAAAAGGGGTTGGAGGGGTGTCCCCTCTTTAATTCATAACTGTAATTGCTCCATTCTGAATCATGATAGAGTTTTTATGTTTAATGAAAAGATAAAGTGAGTGCGGTTGCACATTAGCCCCATCTGGGGCCTTCAATCTCATTCTCATTCCAAATGGAGTACCCTTAAAGTTAAGTCCATTCTCACTAATATGGTCTAAATTAACTCCAATATTGTACTGTTGTATCTGGTCTTCTTCATTAATAGAGTAACGAACTCTGGAATATCTTGCTTGACCTGCTCCACCGACAGTTGTGTTACCTGCTCCAACATCATTAGAAAGTTCGGTTTTGAGAGATTTTACTGCATTGGCCAATCTCCATTCTCGTCTAATTGCATTAAGTTCTATCTTATTTTTCAAACTATCTGCAGTTCCTTCTGCTTGACTATCTTCTGACTGTACTTCAAAATCTAATGGGATACGAAGACCTCCTTTCGTAAATACCATGTCTTCTACTTGAATATTTCTCTCTAACTGACCTCCTTTTTCTTGAAGAGGTTGGAATGTTCTCTGACTATCATAACTGTAACTATTAACAAAAGAAGATGGAATGAGATTAGATATAATCGCAAGTGTGCGTCCAGTATTAATATTAAGGGAGAGATTATGGTCTGTTCCGTTAATAACATTGTAAAATGAAGTAAATGTATTGTAAGTAAGAACACCATTTTTATTGGCCATAAGTGACTGTTGAAATTGTTCGTCACCAGTTTCACATTCAAATGAAAGAGTCAAATCAGACATTTCATAATAAGCACCACCTCCGGTCGTACCAGCAGTAGAGGCAGGGCCAATATTTCTAAATGTATTGTTATGAATTACATAATTGGAAGGAGCAAGTGTAATAACTATGCGAAGACCTTGTACTAAAGAAAGGTCAATAGGTACTCCTTGAATAAGTCCGTCTAAAATAGGAACAGCAAACTCAAAAGGACGGTCACATTTCTTTGCTTGTGAAACATCTTTTGCAAGAGCGCCGTAAATACTATCTACACCACCATTAAGATAACTATTAATAGATTCATTAAGAGGCATGAGGGAAGCACATAGACGATTATAACTTTTAATTGTACTATAAGTTCCACCAGTACCGAGGGACTGAATAGATATAGTTTCAAATGCAGAACTTACACCGGTTCTACCATCAATATAAATATCACCTACTGGAGCAAGTGCAGGATTAGCACTATTTCCACACCAATTAGATGCATTAGCAGGAGAAGTTCCATCTCCATTGAAAACAGAAAACTTTCCACTAACACGAAGAGATTTACCATTCATAATTTTTGGGTCACTTGGCACTTCAAAAACAATCTGCGTAAGTCCAGTTCTATCACCGAATAATCCAGATGAACTTGTATTCGTGGGATTTACTTGTACTACTTGTCTGCTTGTGTTTATCATTTATAAATAATAATGATATTTTTTTTATAAATAAAATTATTATTTTAGTTAGATTTTAAAATCTATAGCAAACTCTTTTGGAATAACCTTTTTCTAAAAGGTTAAAATATAATAGATGCACCATTTCTATTAACTACTAAACGGCGTATTGAAGCAATCTGATTAATCCATAGTTTATTTTTCTGTGGAGGAGAAGATGTAGAATATTCAACACGAAGTCCTAAATTACCATCTGCTTGTAGATTATAAACACCACCATATTTTGCTAAAGCACGACCAATAAGAAGATTACCTTCTTGTCCCTCCAGATTTCTAACCATACATCTTGCAGAACCCAATGCTTTTTCTGTTTCCCAAAGTGCTACTTGTTCGGTTTTGGGTACTGTTGCAGAAAGTTGTCCCAATTCAACTTTGCGTGTGGGTTGTAGTTTATTATTGACTAAATAATTATAGTTATCAACATTATCAACAATAGTACCGAGATTATCATTAAATATCTCTTCTCCTAAACCATTCTCCGTGCATAGTGTTAGAACAGAAGTGGCCATCTGATTAATGACTGGCATATTCAACTGAATTGTCTGTTCTGAAGCAGTTGTATTGTTACGGTAACAACTGTAAGTAAGATAATCATGTACTGCTCCTTCTTCCGTCATAGTAGATTTAGCAAGTTGTTCTACATATCCAGCAGGAGGTTGTGCTGTTTTAAGGACAAACTTAACATCAGTAAGTACAACTCGTGGAGTTTTATTAAACATATTAGTTCTTTTAATGAAGCATGTATTGTTGTCTGCAACACCGGCGGCCCCTGCATTATCACGACCAGCACCTCCAATAAAATCACTACCAATTGCACCGGCCGCGGCCGTTACCAGCAATCGTACCCTAACAACACCACCAGCATTCTCACCGGCATTACATTCAACTCCAGTAATAGTACCAATATCTCTCAATACTGCAGGATTAGCATTAGTAAAACCAGAAACAGTTTTACCTACTAAAAGATTAAGACCACCACATGCTTGATTACGAACTGGAAGACAACCAGCATCAATGGCGGCCTGCGTAGGTACTTGGCCTGCACCAGCGGCCGCTCCTATAATCTGATTAAAGCCGGGGTTCTTTTCGGTATATAAATCAATATGTGTAACTGCACCAGCACCACCAGCGACCGACTGAATACCAAACCTATGACTCTCAATAACATCTGAAGCAAGAGAACCATCATCATTACAGACACCAGCACCAGACCAAAGTTCTAATGATTTCTTTGCAGAATTAAGGTCAATCTCAACACGAAGACCTTTTGTAAGAAGACCGGCCGGCATCATCTTCTGGGACAATGCACCCAATACACCAGAGTACAACTGAACTGCAACCTCACAAGTATTAGGTTTTCCAGTAGTATCTACTGAATAATCATAGGCCGCTTGACGACCAGTAGTGTAACTGTTAAAAAGCATAGATTTATCACCATTTCGTGAAGGAAAATCATCATAAAGAGTTCCATCAAAATCACGACTGGAAGGTTCTAAAAGTTCAGTAAGACCTCGTTTATTTCTGACAGTACGGTTTTCAGAATAATAATGCAACTTTTCTGCAAGTTCAGCATAATTCTGGATAGTTTCCAATTGAAGATTACTATTCATGTCATAAATCCGTATCTGATTAATAAGTGAATGAATACCACACTTTTTACTAAAGGTAACAACTGCTGGTGCATCATCAACACGAACTTTAAATGTAAGATATGTCTGACGAGGGTCAATAAAGGCGTTGAAGGCCGGAATCTCAAAGCGGACGGTCTCGCCGTCACGGTACTCTAACTGATGGTCTGAAGGACTAAAAGTAGATTTAGAAGGTATAGTTTTATTATACTGTGATGCAACAAAATCCATTATACATTTACTAAATAAAATAATTTCTCTAAAACATTCAAAAAAATTATTTTTTGTCACTTTTGAACTTTTTTACTCTTCCAGTTCTCTTTTTCTCTCTAATTGCTCTTTCTTTTTCTTTTTTAGATAGTTCTTTAAATGTTGCAGGAGTTTTTTTAGTTACTCTTTTTGTAGGACGATATATATCACCTTTTTTCTTATAACCCTTACCCCCTCTCTGATTCTTCCAATCTTCCTTAAACCATCGTCCTAAACCTTTCTTTTTATTTTTCTTACCCTCATATGCAGAACCATCACCATGTTTCTTTTTATATCTTTCCTTATAAGTTTTAACTAATAATCCAGAACGATAAGCAGAATGTTTTGGCATTTTTTTGTATATTGATTTTTTTACACTATCATATAATTTTTGGTCTTTTGGAACGGCCATTTATAAATTATATGATATTTAATTTATTTTTTCATTTTCTGCCACATTGCACCAATCTCTTTCATAGATTTACCTGCTTTACGATGTTTAGATACGAATGTAGTATATGGTGACCTCTTCTTTTTAACATCTTTTCCTTTTCTGTGAAAATCTTTATCACCTTTTTTGGTGGTAAAATCTTTGTCACCTTTTCGTGTTTTAGATTTACTTCCTTTTTTACCGGTGAAATCTTCGTCACCTTTTCGTGTTTTAGATTTAGTACCTTTAGTTCTTCCTTTCATTGCTTTTCTTTCATCTGCTCTATCTTTTGCAGATTGTTTTTTCATTGGGGGACGACCCCTCTTTTTTCCATATGTTCCCATTCCAGATGGCATAATTATAATATATCTAAATATTCTTTTTTCAAAAAGAATTACAAAAAGTTTTGTCGTAACTTTACTAAAAGTTACTTTTTTCTGTTTAATAATTTATTTCCAGATAAATAAGGTTTCTCACCTCTGTATCTCATGTATGCTTTACCTGCACTTATTGCTGTTTCTCTACTGTTAAATGATTTCTTAACATCAACCTTCTTGTGAATATTATATAATTTCCATTTATCTTTTACTTTTATTATCTTGAATGGCATTTTATTTTATATTCTTGAGAGAAAAATATAATATATCATTTCTTTATGATGACTTCAATTATTGAAAAATTACCAATAGAATTAAAATTAAAAATATTATCGTATAAACAATCACCACCTCATTTTTTTGCAATCAAAAGTGGATTATTTCCAATTAGAGATAGTTTATTACCTCCAATAAAGGAGGAAGATGAATGGATTAAATTAGTTGATAGTGATGATGAAGAAGATGAATTAATATTTCAAATGGACGATGTTACACATTCACATCATCATTTTGTATCTCTCCCTCAACCGTTTCATTATTCGTACTATTCTGATTGCTTCCTATAATTAAATTAACTTGTTCGGCGGCCGGCGGATCCGCCTCATCTTCAAACTCACTATTCGTATATATACCTATTTCTTCTAATCCATTTACAATAGGTGGTCTTTCAATAGTAGATTTCTTATACTTTCCCTTAAAGGATTTAATAGATTTTTTATCAACCAAAGGGGATAGTTCATTTAATCGTTCAAAATTATCATTTACTAACTTCAAAAGGTCTTTTGGTCTTATTCTACTTTCTCTCGGTAATCCTAACTCAACCTTCACGAATCTATATAATTTTGCATATTCTAAATAACTATTTCTGTGATTCTCTGCTCTTCTACTAAAACTAAAATATGCTTGTATTGTACCTAATGTAGATGTTACTAATGATAAACCACCAATTATTTTTAATGCATCATCTTCATAAACTTCACCAAATAGATTCTTTGCAGATAATGTTAAACTTCCACAGATTGTTGAGAGAATTATCACTGGCAAATCAATAATTAATGCTTTATGTGAATATTTACTTTCACAATTTTTATGTAACATGGATAAACATAAACTATGTTCTCCTACCTCTTTCAGATATGCTTCCAGATTTTTAGTCCATTTAATATGTGGATTACTTCCTTCCATATATTAAATTAGTTAGATAAATGTTTATTCCACCACCAACCATTTTGTTGATATTTAATTTTAGTCCATTTAGTATTGATTTTTTTATAAATATCTTTTCTATTTTTCTTTTCTAAATCAGTTGATGTATGACAAGTATTACATTCGTGATTAATAAAGAAACTATTTTTAATATTCGTTATTTTAGATTTACAATTGGTACATCTGCACTCTCCTACTGATAACATATCCATTATCATACCATTCTTTCTTTCTTGTACTTGTCTAAAACTTTCATAGAGTTTTTCTTCTAACTCAATCAATGCTTTAATTGCATCACCATTGGTGTTTATTTCCATATATATATTATATAAATATATTTATTTATATCATATTTTACACATAGGATTTTGTTTTTACTCAACGACTTTAATTAATTCTCCCTTTTCACTATTAAAACTTAATACTCTTTCAAACTCTTTCATGTAACCAATAGTCATATCACCATTAAACTTAAAATTACATCTATTACCTCCTTCTAATAAATCAAAACCGACACTTTCTCCCTTATATAATCTATCATACATATTCCATAATTTTGTATTATTATCAACATTTTTTGTATATTTATCTGCAGTAAAGTATAATGTTGAATTAGGTACTCCCTTCATTCTGATGTGATGACCTACGACTTTTTCATTTTTATCATTCATTCCTTCAATAATATCTATATAACACTTCTTTCCCAGATAGATAGATTTCTTACTACTAATTTCTCCATGACACCCATCTAAATCAAAATCAACATGTAACTGACCTAATTGTTTTCCTTCCATTTCCCTTCCATACAATTCAGTAAATCTTTTAGTTAAATCCTTTACTCTATCATATTCTATATGCATACTATCAGTATCTGTAATATAGATATTAATATCCATATCTTCTGCAAGACACATAGGTTCAAACATAATTCTTTTACTCATAGATAAACATTCAATACCGACTGGTGCATTATTGAAATGTTGCATAATGTCTTTTTGGATTTTAAAAATATATTTTGGTTTTATTTTTTCATTTTTATGGATTCTCTCATCATATACTTTATAAAACTCAATAATTGAATTGTAATGTCTATCTAAATATTTTTTCATTTCTGTTTCACCTTTAACAATTTTTTCTTCTGTATCAATGGGTTTTAATATTGTCTTACCATAAGCACTATTCATAATTAATTTATACACAACTTGTATCGGATTTTTCTCTGCTTTCTTCTGCAATCTTAAATCAAATATTTCTTTAATAACATGTTTAATTGTTGGATTTCTACCATTATTATAATAGTATCCACATAGAATGTCATATTCTATCTTATGAAATCGTTTCCAATCTTGTAGTGTAGTTTTATCTATGTAACATATTTTTCCTACCATATTATTCGTCCAGTTTCTAATACCAGATTTTTTATCAACAAAAGACATACATGGAATGTGATATTTTTTACCAACTTTTGTGATTTTAATTTTAATGAAGTAACCATCTTGTTTATCAATAAAATTATCATTGCAATCACCATCTTGAATAACTTTTGGTTTTCCTTTTAAAAAACCGTCCATTCTATAAAATGCAGATGGATATAATGATACTGCATCTAAATCTGCAATCTTTTCTTCTACTTTCCATTTCTTATTATCTCTGGTACAACATCTACCTCCAACGACACATTTCTGTAAGAAGTGTCTAACTCTACCTCCTACTTGATATACATCTTCAAAACAACCGTGTTTCATTAAAACTTTATTAGCAAGTGATGCAATAGTCCAAACACAATTTACATCAATCTTAATGATGTCATCTTTTAAACACCATTTTCTGAATGTATTGTAACCATTCTGTAGTACTTCACAATCTAATTCACAATAATATTTTGCATATTCCATAACATTAAATACTTCAACACCACTCTCATCAATGTGATTATAACCCAAATCTCTTACATTTTTAACAAATGTTTCATATCTATCACCCAATTCTTTTTTTGCTTTATCAACTGGTACAAATCCTTTTTCCAGATTTTTATAGTTATTATATAAATTATATGGCATAATCTCCTTTTCTTGAACTAATTTAAAACACTTTCCAAAAGCACGAAGAGGCATGGTAATTAATTTATAACTATCTTTAATCTCAAAATCATAACATTTCTTCGTTTTATAATAATAATATTTACCTTTTGCATTCATTAAACCATTACCTTTTGTTTTTTGTTCGTCTGCAAATAAATATTTCATAATAAATCTATAATCAAATCCTGCATTATGTGCTATCATTCTGTAATTACCTTTTTTACTTCCACCTTTTTCACAAATTAAATCTAATATTTTTTTACCACAATCATCTCCGATTGCATATATTTTAAAATCTTTCTGTTTCTTTTCATCGTACCATCTGGCACAACACAAATATGGTCTGTGAATCGTTCTCCATAATCTATTTTGGAGTGATTGTCTTTTTTCGTAATAATATTTTGATTTTTTCTTTTTATGAAATTGTTTATTTAATTCTTGTAACTTTTGTTTAATTCCAAAATCTTTAATTTTTTGTTTAGATGTTTCAAAATCAAAAAATATATTTTTAACCTCATTCGCTTTTTGTTGTTTATACTGTTCTTTTTCTTCGTCGTAATCATTTATTTTTAAACAAAAATCATCATCATATTCTAATCCTTTCTGATTTTCATTAATAAAATCAACTGCTTTATCAAAATAAATAGTACCAAAAATATTATCACTATATGCAATTGGTGTTAAATAATCTTTTCTTCCATCGTATAACATGTTAATTGCTTGATAAGAGTTAATACATCTATCTTCACTTCTTTCTGGATATAATTTACCTTTTTTATTCTTCATTTTATAAATAGTTCTCCATTCGTCTATTGTTTCATATTTTGATGACAATTCTTTATAATTTTTTAATGCATAAGATGTAAAATTAGTTTTGTCAATAATAAAATAATGTGAATCAACTAATCCGATTTTAACTTCTTTTTCATATTTATGAGAACCATAAACATTAGATTTTTTACAATTATCTTTCTTCATTAATCTAATATTCATTCCAACACAATCTGCTATTTTATTTAATCTGCATATAGGTATAGACCTATTAAACATCATTCCTTTACAAGCATCTATCTTTTTCATATCTATTCCATCTACTTGTTTTAATGAATGAACCAAACAATTATCAACATAATTTTCATTTTTACATTCAGTAAATATTCCGTACTTACTTAAATCAAAAGGAGTATTATGTAACCACTTGAAAAAAGAACCATTAGCATTAACATTAGCATTAGTATCTTCAACATGAGATAATGTGATTTCATTAATAATATCTACTTCATTTAACCATTCTGCATCACTACCAGTTAATGCTACATCATTTACTTGACTATCTTCTAATCTTGTAGCAAGTTCTTCCCATTTTTGTGGTTGAAAAGTAAAAAATCTCTCAAATCCATCATTCATAAATAGAACTTCCATAGTTATTCTCTGCATTCCGATATTTTGTGCTATGGTTCTGAAAATTAAAGGCATTCCCAAATTATTTATCATGTTCTTCGTGATAGGCATACTCTGTGGTCTATTGTTAATTGTAAAATCAGTAACAATATTTTGTACCTCATTATAAACCACTCGTTGTTGTCTTGTAATTTCATTCTCTACTTGTACTGCTTCATTAAACAATCCTGCAAGAAATCTATATGCATATTTTTCATTCCTAAATCTTGCTCCATCTGGATTTCTTAATTGTCGTGCAGTATTAAGAACTCTTCTTTTTTTTTCTTGTTGAGATATTCTACCTCTAATATTGATACCATACTCTTGTCGTATTCTTCGTTGAGATAGTTGTGAAACTGTCCCATCTGGTTTAATCCTAACTGGTCGGATTATGTTTCTATTCATATATAGTTGGTAGAGATTATTATTTTCATTTTCCCCCACATTTTCCATTTCCTTATAAATCTATATAAAGAATCGTTTAAGTCATTATTTTTATTAAATATATAAGTAATTGAAAAAGTTAATGTAATTAAAATAATTATATTAACAAAAGTTCCTAAATAAATTGTACTAATTATGAATAAAATATTTTTTATGTGGTTGTAATTTTTTTATTTTTGAATACATTTGTTTTATAATATCATCTGGTCTTTCTTTGATACTTTCCAGATAATGATTCATAGGAATTAAATCATCAGTTATTATTATTTCATTTCCAGAAGTCAGATTATCTAATCCAGATTCTTCTCTTTGTTTATTATTTAATTTATAAACTTTATCTGTTCTATATTTTTTATTAAATGTACCAACATTTGTAATTTGATTATTTTGGATATTATAAATATGAAAACATAATTTATTTTTTCCAGAATATGATAAATGAATAAAGAAAAAAGAATCATACATATTATAATGGTAAGATTTATCTACAATATTCGTGAATCTATGGTCTCCTTCATATTTTTCTGTATATTTATTTAATGTTTTTCTATCACAATCATTATCTATTTTTAATTGATTTCTCATAGGTTTTGTATATGCAAAAGGCAATTTGAGACAATCATTAAAATCTTTGATTTTTTTCATTAAAATATCTGAATGTTTTCGTGAAAAAAACCAACCACCATAATCATTTCTATCTGGTCTATCACTACGATTAACAAAAAAATGTCGTTTTAATATTCGTACTTTGTTTTTTATCTTATACGAATCAGTATAATATAAACATTTTAATTTTTTTGGTTGGGGTGGATTAAATGATTTAATATAATCATAAACTTCATCTGGAAAACCCCACCCATTTGGATAATCTTCATGGAAATATTTATTTAATTTATTATGATTTATGTTAATAATATTATCTAATTTTAAAAGTGATGATTTTTTGGTGTCTAAATCTAATGATTTTTGATAAATATATTGTTTCATTTCATATGTAGGTTCTTCATTTATTTTTTCTTCCATTTTTTCGTCCATATCACAAAACATATGGCATAGAGGTTCAGAAAAACCTTTGTTTTTATAAAATCTAAATCGTTCTACTTTCTTCATTCTACTTCTCATTATAATATATTATAAGGAGATGTCTTTAAGTGCCGTCAATAAATGTTTTAATAAGTTTTTTAAAATCCACCATATGAAGGTTGTTGGTCTAATGTATCCATATTGGGTGTAATAAGCATTCCTCTCTGTGCTAATGAAGGAGCAAGTTTTGGCACTGCAACTGTGGGTGGTTTAGGGGCGTTCCCAAGAATATCATCGTCAAACCAATCCCAAATACTCCGCGCCGCCTCTACTAATGCTCCTCCCTCTAATACCGCTCCAGCAATTTGTAGCGGAACGCCGACGACCGCCCCAATACCGGTGGCGTCCAATGCGGCCCCTGCTCCTTCTAATCCGGCACTTACACCACTATCTACTGCTGTTTCACCTGCTCCAGTTAATGCAGATAAACCATCTGATAGACCAGATGAAGCATTTTCTAATGCACCAGTTGCAGTATCACCTAAATCTGCTGTTGCATCTTCTCCCATGTCAGCCGCACCGTCTTCGGCCTCTTCAGCATCACCAGCATCACCTTCTTTTGTTTCTTCACCTACATCTTGTTTTTCTTCTGGTGCTTGATTCATCTGACGACTTTCCATATCTGCTTGTCCCATTCCTAATTGGTTACCACTTCGTACAAAATCTATATCACCAGTGTCAGTCATAGGTGTATCAAACTGATTCATAAAATCTTCAAATGACCCAGCAGTTTCTGCAGGTTCATCTACAAGTGCTTCATCTCCTAAATTACCTTCAACATCTACACCACCATTTTCTGCTTCACCGATGTTACTTGTCATTCCTTGACCCCTTCCTCCTAAATCAGTCATTTCTGTACCTTCTTCACCTACCTCTTCTCCTGCTTGTCCGGTAGCACGACTGAATCTACTTTTTGCTTCCTCACCAATATTTCCTATTTTTTTACTAATCATGTTTTTTAATCCTTCGGTATCTGCACCGATTTTACCACCAAATAATTTTGTATCTGCGTAACCTAATATTCTTCCACCAGCACTTTTCAATGCTCGGACGGCCGCTTCTTCACCAATTCCTTTCAAAGCATTTAAATCAATTGCAGATTGTGCTTGTTCTTTTAACTGTTTATTTAAACCTCGTACTCTATCAACATCTCCTCTATAACCAGCAAGATTGGAGTTAATTTCTCCTGCGGATTGGGCGTAGGCACTTAATGCACTGTTATAACTATTCATTTATATATAATTACGGATAAAATTATTTTTAATTACCACAATATTTTATCTGCATAATAACCGGCCGAACCAACCTTGTGTCTATCTTTCTCATGTCTTTTTTTATATGCTTTTCTTCGTTTATCGGCAAAAACCTTACCTTTTGTTTTTGTAAATGTAGGAAAATCACCATAACCGATTGCTCCAATAGATGCTAATTTTTTAAGTACCATTTTTCCACTCTTTTTATCTTTCACTTTTTTAAAAACATCTATTTTTTTCCCCTTCCGTGATGAAGGTTTAATTATTACTTTTAACTTTTTTGCTTGATTTTTTGAATATTTAGTTATTGTATAACTCATATTTATTATACAATAACATTATTTTCCAATTGCATTTTTGTTATTCTTCTTCTATTTCCTCTTTTTCTTCTTTAATTGGAGATATAATTATAGTTTTCTTTTGATTTTTTCTGTCACCACAAAATAAAAAATCATAATGTCTATCACCAAAATCTCTAAAATTGAGCCAACATGAACGATGAATAGGTCTAACAACATCATCATTCCATTTTGCAAACTTTTTTATCTTTTTTTTACATAATAAGCAGTTGCGATTATTTTTTATCTCACTCATATATATAAATGGGAGATAATAATAAAGTATCAGAACGAGAGAAAAAAGAGAAACGAAAAAAGTATATGAAAAAATATTATATGAAAAGAAAGTACAATCTGGGTAGTGGTAGAACAACCAGATGTAAAGCAAAATTAGGTAGTGATTCTGTAATTACAATTAAAAAGACAACTGGTGATTTTGTAATATCTTTTGATTAGTCGTGTATTTCTAACCCATAATCATCTGAATCTACTTTCCATGTACCACCTTCTTTATATTTTAATGTATTATTTTTGAATGGTCTATAATTTACTTGATGATGCACTTTTTTAAACTTTATTGTACCTTTTACAACATCTGGGTGTTGATTAATTAAACTATTTAATTTTTTCTGTAATCCATCATTTAAATATATTGATGATGTATTACCTCCTTTTACTGAATTGGTAGTAGATTTTTCACATAAGAATTGTTGATGTAAAACTGTTGGATAACCTTTTTTCATTAATCTCAATGATAGGTCAGTGTCTTCATTATATCTACCTCTCCATAAAGTACCATCTAAAATATCTTTTAATTTAGTTGAAATTAAAATACAACTATATATTCTTGTATTTTTGATACATAATCCTCTTGCTCTTGATATTTCTGGAAGGAATGATTTATATTGCAAACCAGACATGTAAAGATTATCATATCTATCTGCAAAATCTTCACATACTCTAAATAGTGTTGTATCTATAACATTTTGTCTTGTATTTTTTTCAAAACGACAGAATGATTTAATATTATCATCAATACACCAATATTTTTCTAACTTATTGAATCTACTATAATCATCTACCCAATTTCTAACTGGAATAGAACCTTCACCTAAATTATCATATGTTGCAGGTAATGTTAAAATAGTGGTGTAATCATCATTCATTTCTTTTGTATATAATTCTTTTTCACAATCTTCAACAACTATGTAATGGTCTATTTTATTTTGAGAGAACCAATTATGAGTTAAACTTCTTTTTTTCTGGTGTCTTCCTTTTGAGATTACAAATAATGGATATTTATTTAATATTTTTTCTAATGGATATGAACTTTTCCAATAAGATGATTTACTGTAACTTCTGGGTTTTTCTGGATAAAATATTCCACTTTCCCATTTATAAGGTTTATTCAAAATATCCGTATAAAACTCTTCTAATTTTTCTTGATTTTGAAATCGTACCTTTAATTCTGGGTGTGCTGGATTGATTGTTAATTTTGGCAATCCTTCCCAATTAATCATGTTATCTTTTAGATTTCTTGCAGATGGTGTTTCATATCTGATTTTGACAGATTCTCGTGTTTCATTTAATTTATCTAATATTTCATCACACGATTCTTCATCACAGAATCTAATGATGAGTTGTTTAAAATGGGTATCACCATTTCCGTAAAAAGCAGATTTTTTCATTACTCCTAAAGTATCAGTCATATATATATTATAAGGAGATATTTATTTAAATCAATTTTATAATTAATTAATATTCCTCGTCAGTATCACTATCAACAAAATGTGGGACACATGTAAAACACACCCAACCTTCATCAATTTTATCCATAATACCATCAGTAACTTGTATAGGGTAATGATTATTACATTTAATACACATTTCATAACAACAAGCATCTTTTAGTTTCTGATAGTTTTTTTTTAATTTCCTTTTTTCCCTCCGTTCTTGTTTCAACTTTTCAGATTGTGCTTTATAATAATATAATACTCCTCTCATCTGCATAACAACTGACTTCTTTAATTCTTTATTTTTCTCTTCTAACAATTGGCATTTACCCAATTCCATCATATATTTCTCTTCTATGTCTTCTGCTTCGTTTTGATAATCGTAGATGTTCTTTCTAATAGGTTGCATTGTTCGTATATTACCTATAGTTTTAATCGTTCAGCCTACTTCAATTTTCTGAAAATTATAAGTAATTTTACATTAATTATAATTCTATATATGTGGTTCATCTTCAATAAACTCTATTATTTCCCACTTCTCTTCATCATTCAACTGGTCTGGTGATGAATCAAATAGATAGTGACCTATCTGATTGGCATAGCAATCATAACAGACGACATGGGTCAAATAACTGTGGTTATTGCTGGTGCAACATTTACAAACGGAACATACTGTAGTACTACTCATCTTATATATATATATAAGGAAAATGTCTTTAAGTAGGTTGAATAAGTACTTAAAATAAGTTTTTTAATTTAACCGAGATTAGGGGGAAAATATAAGGTTTATTTGGGGGGATAATTTTTAAGGGTGGTCCCTACGAACTTGGAGCGTACTTTTATGGTCAGGAGC
>Ga0181388_1000114_pt1 | contig 25417 bp, 34 predicted proteins | sample 11SPOviralmetaG_FD_130120 | JGI IMG/M metagenome (GOLD analysis project Ga0181388, IMG submission 130120) | Marine viral communities from the oligotrophic San Pedro Time Series (SPOT) site, San Pedro Channel, CA, USA - 11 SPOT_SRF_2010-05-17 | ecosystem: Environmental > Aquatic > Marine > Strait...
AAATCAGGAATATCTGTGGCACTAGTACCTATATTCCTCATTTTTATTTGTTTAAAATTTTGTGCCATATTCTACTCCTATAAAGCTATAGCCATTGCCACTGCAAATCCATTAGTTGCAAAAGAACTTGTATCTGTAGCTTCTATGTTTGCCCATGCAGAGCCATTGTAATATTTCAGTTTTGTTGTGCTTGTATTAAAATATAAATCTCCTGCTGACACACTCCCCCCTGATGGATCAGAAGATAATGCTCCCTGATATACGTTAGAGAACTCCGTCTTTGAAGCTTGTGCTTGTTCTGCCCAATACTTTGCAGAATATAATCCAGTATTTCCTATTGTTGTTGATGTAGAAAAACTATCTCCACCACCTAACGCCCAGTTTTTAGCAGAGCCTACATTTAATGTAGAGCCTGAGCCTGCATATACTTTTGCTGAAAACTCTGTGCCATCTACTGCATCAGCTTCGACTGCCCAGGACTTAGCACTTCCTGATCCAGCAGTATCTGTTACGCCAGTACCACCAATCGCCCATGCTTTAGATGAATACTTTGAAGATTCAACTGCACCATCAACCTTTACTGCATAGTTCTCTGCAAGTGTAGCGTTGGCACTAGCATTTTGTATGGCTGATAAATTGTTAGTTACGTTAGTCATGTTAGTAACTTGACCAGCTACTGTAGTAATATCAGATGCTTTAGTGGCTACTGTGCTTATTGCATTTGTTGCCGTTGTACCATCTTGTAAATGTGCAACTGTTGTAACGTCAGCTTGTATACTTGCTACTGTAGTAATGTTAGCTGATATTGTAGCAACAGTACCCGTATCAGCTACACTGCCTCCAATTTCAGCATCACCAGTTGATGCATTAAAAGCCAAATACTTACCCCTACGAGATGTATTGGTTGGTAGTGTTATTGAGGTTAAAGTATCTGTTGTTGGCAAACTTAATGCTCTAGCATTATTAGTTTCAAGTTGCTGCATAACTGCATAGATTTTATCTAAGTCAGTATTAAGACTAGATATATTAAAAGGTCCCGATGTAGCAAAGTCACTAATTCTTTCTATAGGAATGTCTCTTGTTATAGTAACTGTAGAACTAGTATATTGAGTGTTTAATATTATATTGCCACTTGAAAAACCATCGTCAACTGCAGTACCTGATACAGAAAAAGTATTAGCACCAGTACCCCTAGATATAGCCGTATCTACACCTGAACTATTTGTAATAGTAACATCAATGTCGTCTAAATTAAAAAATGGAAAATCAATAGGAAATGGTGTAACCCCAGCAGTGTTACCACTAGAGCCTATATTGTGTTGTATTCTTGCATCATTATCATTAATCGAAATAGTAGCCATAATATATACCTTTACTTATATTGCACCATCTTGTTAATTCACATCACTTTGCAGCCATTATTTCATCCCATATAGGATCTAGGTATGGCAAATTACCAGTTGGAGTTATAAATCTTGCACTTCTTAACGTTTTATCATCAGCTTCACCAGTAGCTATGTCTGTAGCAACACTTGCTGCAGTTGTTATATTACTTGCTGCAGGACCAAATAAAGCACCTGCTTTTGCACCAAATGGTAAATAACCTTGGCTTTTGCCCATAATAGGTCTTAGGCCTAATCTATAATCAGAAAGCTTTTCTACTGAGTTATTAACGTCTGTAAACCAACCAAGTATTCCACTGCGATCAATAGCATCAGTCATTAACTCTGAATATGTTTGTTCTTTATCAATACCATATTGTTTCTTTTTAAATTCATTAACCAATGAAGCCATACTTACAAGAACAAATGCTCCTTGCCAAAAAGAACTGTCTTTTTCTTGTAGACCTGATGTTAAAAGTCTTACAGTAGAACCTTGACCATAACCTTTAAACTGCGTGATTAAAGAACCCATTTCTGTTGAAGTCCATAAAGCTCTGTCACCAGCTCCTGGGGTAATAATAGTTCTGTCAACTGATTGATTTAATGCGTTTCTAAACTTCAAAACCATATCTTTATCGCCCCATAAAGATGTGTTAGGCAACCATTCTCCATCAACTTTCTGGCCTTTGTCCCTAATAAGATTCTTCATTTTTTGGTGATCAGCTTCATCAATACCATTGGCTAGTAACTTACGTCTGTCAGTTTTACTAAGAGTAGACCAGTTAGACATAATAGCACTTGTCATACGTAAACTAATGATATTACTAGTAAATTCCTTTATAGCCTGATTCCAATAATTTAAACCATTCATCATAAAGAATATACCAGTAGATTGATTTAATGCTCTTTCCATAGCATAACGACTACCAAACAAATCACCTATATCTGAGAATGAGTTTGCACGTAATCCTAAAGCTGCATCTACTGCTATGCCAGCTTGCCTTGCTTCTTTCTGTGTCATTTGCTTTACAATAGATCTATTACTTTTAAACATATGTCTAAAGCCATGCTCATAAACATTTTTAAAACCTTCCGTCATAATAGGTCTAGCAACATCAGGAATAGATGATATAGCTGCACCACCCATGCCGACTAAAACATTGAATGATTTCATCTGTCTTACAAATCGACTAGTCATATTATGTGGATCTTTTGATGCACCAAATGTGCCTCTTAATCTATCCCTTAAACCCCTTACATCTCTAAGATCATCTGCTAAACCTTGTTTAAGTTTTTGCTTCTCAGCAATAGTGGGGGCTTGTCTTATTAAGGCATCATATTCTTGTGTGATCTGTTCAATGATTTTTGACATAGACACATCGCCATATTTTCTTGTGAGTTCAATGTCAACTCCCATAGTTTTAGTATGGTGTCTTGCTAACACCTCTATATCATTTTCTAAAAAATCTTCTATTAACTTATCTGGAATTTCAAACGATCTTGACTTAACACCACTTGCATTTGTAATCCAGTCTATAGAATCAGCACTTTCATCTAAATTATAAAATGGTTTGCTATTTGTATAGTTAAGTATAATTTCATCAGCATATTCATCAGCTTCTCTTCTTGAGTATTGAAAATGACCCATAGCCCAGTTACTAACTATTGTTTTAAACTGTTCTGCATTTTTCTCTATCTTGTCAATTCTAGGTACTCTTGGTACATAACCAGTTGCTGTATTGAGAAGCACGCCTTGTTGTCTTAACTGCACTAATCTTGCTTTGGCTTTTGCTAACTGATCAGCAGTAGCACGTCCTTCTTGGACAGCTATCTCTAACCCTTTGATTTTCTTGCCTAATTCTATCTCAAACAACTTAACGTCTTCTGCATTTTGTTTTATTTTATCAAAGTGTTTTCTATATCCTGATGCAGCTTGGTTAACATAAGGTGTTGCAGTATCAACAACTTCATCAATATCACCATTTCTCATTGCCTTAGCAACTCTTTCACGAAAGCCAAATTCAGATAATGTGTTATTACGTTGTATAATGTCTTTACCTTTTTGACTGAGCATTTGCATTGATCTGCCAATATCTCCAGACTTTGCAACAACACCTCTAAAAGCAAGATAAGCTGTATCAGTTGCTCTTATACCATCTAATAAAGAACTAAGATAAGTAGTTCTAAAAGAAGTTTCTACAGATTGATCCATAGATTCACCTAGTATATCACCACCTCTTACTTTTTTCTGAATCATGCCACCCATATCAACAAGTCCTGCTGATAACTTCCTGGCAGTTATATTTGCACTTAAGCTTAATCTAGTAACTGGATTCCATTTTAACTTTTCTAGTTTAATTCCAGTTTCTGCTAATGCTTCTCCATTTAAAGTTTGCCTTAAAACAGCAGGGCTATTTGGATTAACCATTGCACCAGCACTTCTGAAGATTCCTTCTTCTCCATTTTGTGCAAATTCTTCTGCAAAATTATTGCTTTTACTTATTCTTCTTCCAAAAAGACCACCTACTGTACCACCTATTAATCCAGCTCCTAATAATGGGATTAAAGTATGAGCAAGCTCACTCCTTCCCTCAGATTGTGAAGCAATTAAAAATTCTTCTGGAGCATATATAGCAGTTGTAAATGCTGCACTACCAACAAATCTTTTTAGGAAACTAGTTTGACTTAAAATTTTAAATGTACCTAAAGGAGCAAAAGTTAATGGAGAAGTTAATCCACCTAAACCTACCCCTAATAAGTTACCATTTTGAATTATATCCATATCTAAAAGATCTTGCTCAAGCCTTTCAAGTCTTACGGATGTTTCTTCAACACTAGAACTATTTAAAAATCTCCACTCATATCCTTCGGGAATTTGTTTATCTGCAAGTGGATCATATTCTGGATCGTCTGTAAAACTAGTATTATCAATCATACGCATTAAAGATGGACCACCACTTAATTGCCTGTAACCAGCCATATAAGATTCTTTAAAACTATATTCTTCTGGAGCAACTAGTGGACTCTTATATACATCATTGTAAGAAGCAATTTCTATATCTGATGTATCATCTAAGCTACCTAATATTTTTTGTTGAATTGGTTTTAAATGTGGCTCAATCATCTAATATCTAACCTAAGCAATCTAAAGTTATCAAAAAATGTTCTTAATTCTTTGTCCGACCTGCGTTGATTTAAGTAAGGCAATATTTGACTGTAAACCACTGGTGCAGAATTTATAGATTGTGCTATAGAGTTATAACTATTAACTAAATACTTTAAAGATTCAGTATAGTCTCTATTACTTTCTATAGATGACATTACAGCTTCTAAGTTATTTCTAGACATAAAATCTAAACTACCTAATAATTTTCTAACACCACCATCTGATATTTTTTGTAAAGCTTCATTATAATCACTTTGTAATTGTGATCCATTATAATTCCATGAATAATTATCAGCAATAGTTTCATACCTACCATCATTAGTAATAGCTATTGCTTTATATGTAGGTTCTCCAACAACATCATTTGATTTTACAAACATTATATTACCATTATCAATAGCATCATTTATTTCACTGTCTGTGCCTGCACTAAAAGTTTCTCCATATCTACGTAACATATCTTTTTTAATTATTTCTTTAGTGACTATAGGGCCACCACTAGGAACTGTAGATTGTGCTGCTTTTACAATACTCACTCCTCTTATTAAATGAGTATCTCCAAATTGATCTTGATGTACACTTAAATTACCTGCAAACTTATACAATGCTTTTTTAACTGCAACATCTAACCCTACTTGCCCTGGGGCCACACTACCAGATGCTATTTGGCTTTTAACATTTTTTATGATCTCGTTTTTTATAAAAGGATCTTTAAACACAGCTTCATCAAAATTAGAAGCACCACTTTGTTCAACCCAAGCTTTTAATGCTCTGTCTTCATAATCAGCACCACCAACCTTATCTACCCAAAAGCTTTCAATAAAATTTGCATCTAAATAATTTTTAACTCTATTAAATGATTCATCAAAAGTAATTGTTTCATTTTGATCTGATCCTATATGTTGTGATAAATTTCTATTAACAGAAGTTGTGCTATGAACTTGTCTAAATTCTGATGCATTGTCATACATCATAGCTGATTCCATCAAATTAGAATCAACTGCACTAAACTTATCACCTACGATAAGCTCAAACATAGATTCTCCATTTTGATATTTTTTAATTATAGCATTCTTAATAGTTAAATAAGCAGATTTAGCATAAGCAAAATTCTCATCATTTAGTGTTTTTGAACTATTAAATATTTGTGAAATGTTCTTAGGTATATATCCCAATGAAGTTACATGACTTGTTACTATCTTAAGACTTTCGTTTCTAATATCTTCGTTTGAATTTAGAATATCTATATCTACAGTATTACCATTCATAACAAATGTTTTAGGCATTAACTTATTGTCCATATAAGTCTTTTGTGGGTTTGTGTATCCTATATTGTTTTCTAAATTATAACCTAACTGGCTAGCTTGATAAATTTCATTTTGTTTAATTCTATAATCTTTTGCGTATGTATTAACTCTTTTTATCCATGACTCTTCAGTATAAGCATTCTCAGGTGTAATACCTATAACGTTTCTAGCTTTTAATGAATCTATATATTGTGGTGTTAATAAAGTTTCTGGAGGTATCATAATAGTAGATACACTGCCATTAAACATACGTTCTATATTTGCTTTAAATGTATCGTTGTCTAGTTTTAATGTTTGTTTTGCAACATCATTAACAAGATTAAGTATTTTTCTCCTATTAGTGTTGCTCATATCTTTATGGCCAACTTTTTCAACCAATTCATTTATCAAAGATACTTTTGCTCTGTTTTTAAGTATAGGCTGTGTTTCTCCAGATAATTCATTTACTAAATCAGGTTTTGCTGGTTTAATAATATCTGCTTTTATTCTGTCAATTTTATTTTCAATTTGTAGATTAAATATTTTAGAAGCATTATTATCACTAGTCTTATTGTATGCATTTTTAAACTTACTAAATCTATTTTGATCTATATCAGTAAGTTTAGCTACATCAGATTCTTCAACTACTATCCCATTTTGTACCTTTAACTCTAGATTAGAAACTAAAACTCTAGAATCATATGTTCGTTTTTGTAAAATATCTTTTTCTATTTGTTCGTAAATAGCAATTTTAGCTCTCATAGCTGTTGCAATTTTATCACCATCTATATCTACGTTATTTGCAAAATTTTTACCTGTTGATATGGACATGTTAAGAAGTTCTGGAATAGAGACCCCAGCTTCATATGCTAAATCAACAGCATTTACAGCAACACCAGTCTGTAATGATTGATTATATTCTAACTTTATTTTTTCACCTTGTATTTTGCTACTAACATTTTGATCAATTATATCAAACATTTTTGGCTTAGTTGTTTCTATAATATATGCATCTTCATCATTACCACCATTGGAAATAGAATTAATTTCCATTTGTAATATATTTTGCAAACCTTTAGTTGCGTTAAAAATATTAGTTTCTTTTACATTTTTGATTTGTATTGCAGAAGCTTTTCTTGTCGCCTTACCCCATATGTTACTTAGTGTAGGACTAATTGCAGCAAATACTTCTGGAGCAACTTGCTTCTTAATACCATCTATATAACTATCTCCAGCATTTCTAACCATAAGATTGCCTTTTTCATCAACCTTACCTTCATTCATTGCCAAGAAATTGTTAGCTGTATCAACTGCATGATTTTGTAAAGACAATCCATAACTGTTGATTGCTTGATTTTTAAAATATTGTTGAGCTTTTCTTAAGTTTCTTTTGTTATATATATCTGTTGTGAATGAATTAAGTGTCATTAAATCCAATGGTTTGGGAACTAAATTACCATTTTTATCTTTAACAGTCTGTGTACCAATCTGCTTACCTTTGATTTCAGCATCTAACACAGCATCTTCAAGTTGCTTATCATCTATAAAACTAGTTACATTAGAAATAGTATTGGCTATGTTTTGGCCTGCTTGTGCCATAGCCTTAGCCCCTGCTCCTGCATCATTTACACCAGTTGGCTTTACTAAAATTTGTCTTTGTATAGTTCTTTTAATAGCCATGCTTACTTACTCCGAATAATATGCTTTTGTAGCTTGACCTGCTGCATTACTAATACCTGTAAGAACTGCAGCTTTGCCTTTAGTTTCAGCAGTCTTAGCACCTATCTGATATTTACGTCTATTTGATGCACCTAATAACTTTGTTGCAGATACATCTGCTTGAGCAAGTTGAGTTTCTCTTCTCTTTATATTAGCAATACTAGTACTACCAATATTAATACCACCACTACCAGCCGTAGCTGATATAGATGCTAGTTGTGCATTAAGTTGAGCAGTTCTATTAATAGCTTCTTGATCAGCATTTATTTGTGCTAATTCAGCTTGTTCTCTATTTGACTGTGCTTCCATTTGATAACCAGCTTTTGCTTGCTTTGCAGCAGCTAGTGACATTACAGCAGCTAATCCATAACCTGCAGCACCCATTATACTTCCACTTCTAATAATATACCATTTAACGTCATTGGTAATGGTTCTTCTTGTGTTACTGTTACTCTACCTTCTTTTGACCATCCTAGTAAATACACTTCTTTTCTTTGTGTAAGAGAAGTTGGCTCTTGTGAAAAGTCATCTGTAACTGATCTTAACAATATTCTTGTTCCACCAGCTTTTACATTCAAAGTAGAAACTAAATCTAAAACAGCTCTAACAACTCTACGTTTTTGACCAACGCTTACACCATCTGGTAATTGCATCTCAGGAGGCAAGGTTGTAATCTCAGGAGTATAAGCTAATCCAATTTCTACTGAAGTTACAGCTTGACCTAATGTTATTTGACCACTGCCATTTGTAGTGAATGTACCTAAACTATAATTACCTGATCTAACTTGGACTGATGTGTTTGGCAAATGTGACACAGTCCATGTTGCCGTTGAGCTTCCAGTTTGTTGTGATGACATATCTAAATAATGGTCATTTTGAAACAACTCCAAAGATGTGACAGTTGCACTATTTATAGTACGTTGAACAACTGTATATATTTGTCTGTTTACGTTTGACATATTTTTAAATAATCCATCAGTGTCATATCTAACCCACCCCTGGACTTTTTCTTTTCTAATAGACATAAATACTGGCATAAATCCATCAGAATTTAGAAGGTATAAATAACCTTCCATTTGATCAGCAGATTCTCTTTGTGCTTCAATAGCTATAGGAGTTCCTATTATATGTTCTGATAGTAATGTTATTGAATCTGAATTGTAGGCTTGTGATATATCAGAAAATATAAACTCACGTACTGCACCTTTTGATTTAGTAAGATAAACTATTGCTCCATCAAATTCTTGTGGTTGCACTGCTCCTGATCCATAACTCGTTTGTTTCTTAACTGTAATTGTTGCTGGTGTAAGAGGCTTGTTCTCACTTGTTGGCACATAGAGTTCTTGCTCAGATGTAAAGATTGTAAGAAATCGAAATGACTGCATAGCTTTAATTTCTGAAACTTGAGCTTCTGCGATTTGTATTTGTATTGATTCATCATCATTTCCAATTCCAATATCAAAGTTTGTAAACTCACCTATCTTTGACATAAATAAAAAATTAGGTAAGTCACGACTACCACCAAATATTAATCTTTGATCATGAAAAGTAACTGTTCTAGCATACCCTCTGACAGAACTAAATACTGGCTCTTGCCAATCAGTAATAGCATTTGTATTCGATAATGTTCCTGACAAAGTTGCCGTTACTGTTGTCGCATTTGTATATGCTGTAATTAAAGCATGTTTAACTAATCCTGCAGAATCAACTAATCTAAGATACAAACCAACATAATCTGCTGTAAAGTAATCTGCACTAGTTGTAAAAGTTGTTGTTCCATGTGTTTGAGCAGGCGTTATAGTAATACTTCCTGCAACAAATCTATTATATGGTTGGAAGCTTAAACCAGAAGATACATCGAATGTATAGTTTGTTCTGTTAAAGTTACTTGCACTTGTTCTTGTTAGCTTTTGCATAGGTATAGATGGATGTGTAATAAACATAGTATCACCACTTTGCGATACCACTAAAGAACCTATTTGTGAAGATTGCCAAGGACAACCAGTAATAGTTTGCAGTATGTTTGTAGGATCAGATATATCTACTATTCTAAGTTTAGTCGCACTAAATAACAGAATGTAAGCTTCATCTTCATCATATATATAAGCTTCTGTTTGATAAGATTCATTTGCAAGTGTTTGTAAATACTTTAGACCTGGTCTTCTTATACAACCACCTTGTGCCTTAAGTCTTACATTGCGTAATCTGTATGCACCATTTTTATATGCTTCAGCATCAACCCTAGATGATAAAAGAGGGGATAACTCCCCTGATGAAAAATTGGTAAAAAATGTTCTTAATAATGCCATTCATTCAACTTTCAAGTGTCCCCTTCAATCTTCGCAAAGATTCCTGATCCTAATCTTATTCTATGAAATCTACTAAGTGCCACTTGTTGTGTTGTCACTTGTTGTGCATCTCTGGCTTTGGCTCTTCTAAATTGCACATCTGCCAGTTGACTGTATGATCTTGCAATATCTGCCTTTCTTGTAACAGACAAAGCCAAAATAGATGCTAAACGATATATAACCCATAATGCAAATGCTGGTGGCCAATACTGTGTATCCACTCTAAAAATATAGTTTAAAACAACTCTATCATTTTCACCTGCATTTATATATATATACTTTTCATATATATCATATTGCTGGACAACATCATCAATAGTTATAGTTTGCACTTGTATAACTGCAGGATCTGTAGGCATTGCATAAGCTGCATCCCATCTATCAACTGGAGAATCAGCTAATCTTGATAACTGAATCTGACCAGTAGCAAAGTTCCAATTATTTTGTGCAAGACAGTCCTCAACAACATCTTCATAAGTCGTATTCATAACCAATGCTTCGTCTGTTGAATCTGTGAATGAAGATAACGGCTCCATACCTACTAAAACCATAGATCTTTGTGCAACTTCAATGTCGGTCTTGGCAGTATTTGGCATTACTTAATAGACCCCATAGTTCTAGACAAATTTGAAGGAATTTTTGTTTCTTGTTTATTTATTCTTTTTTGTGCATTTCTTATTTGCTCAATAGATAACGTAGAACCTGTTTTAGATTTTTCAGCTTTCATCTTAGCTAACATAGCTTCAAGTTGTGCTGTTGTATATTTTGAAAAATCAGCCATTACTTAACTTTCCTATACTCACCTTTGTTTAAAGTAGCATCGCCAACTTTCTTAGGTTTCATAATTGTAGAGATAATCCCAGGGACAGTAATGTTTCTAAGACCTTTAACTATACTGCCCATAGTCTTTGCTTTTTTAATGCCTTTTTTAATCTTATCTTTTTCCATTGCTCCAGATAAACGATTTAACTTTGAACCATAATTTGCAAATGTTTTATTTAATTTACTATTTGATTGAGGGACACCAGTTTTTGCAGATTTTTCAAACTGATTGTATTTTGCTTTATCAAGTTTGTTACCTTCAAATGAAAATGGTCTTTCACGAATTAAAGCATTTTTTTGTGCTAAAGCAGTCATATATGATCTAGTTGTCATCATACGTTCAGCAACTTTAACTCTACCTTTAGGATTATTTGATAAACCTTTTCCACTCATATCAGCCTCTATGTGTTAGGTGCGTTATCAGAACGTAACTTGTTATAAGGACTTTCTGTTTTATCAGAGTCATTAACATCCTTTTTCTTTTTACCCATATTTTTATTATTTCTTTTTAACCTTGCTTCATACTCTTTTAAAGCTTTCATACCTTCTGCTGTATAAGCAAACATTTTACCATCACTTGCTTTTGGCATCTACTTTACTCCCAAGTTTTACTTTTGATCCAAATTTAACAGTATAAACAACGCCATTAGATGTTTTTACTGAATGAGAGGAAGTGGCCTTTACAGCCACCTCCTTAGTTTTTGTTGGTTTCTTAGCCATTATCTATTGTCTGCTGTCATGCTAACAATATCAGCAGTATCGATTGCTGATCCATCATTAGATACTACAGTCGTAATACCAAAACCATTAGATGCGTTGATGAATATTACATCACCTACATTCATTTCAGCAACTAGTGCATTAAAATATCCTGCAGCATCTATTGTGTTAAGAGCATCACCAGTAGATTTATAGTTCCAAATATGGAAACCATTACCTGAATAAGAAACTAAACTTAAGTCTGCTTGTACTAACGCCATGTCTACCTCCTAATTCTTAAGTTCCATTTCAAATACACCCTCAGCATCGATTAAGACTGCGTTCTGTTGCATTTTGTTTAATACAAAGTAACTGTCCTTATCGTTGTGATATTGCATATTTGAAGTGATGTCAGTACCGATTGCATGAGCAACGGCATCTCTATGGTAAGCAAAACACTCTTTATGAGTAGTTCCTGCTGCTCCTGATCCATTACGTCCAGCTAGACCACCATGTGCAAACCACATGAAACCTAACCATCTTTTGGCTGTAACACCAGTAGGGAAAGGTAATTGATCTTGACCAATGTACTCAGCTCTTGAGAATTGATCTATAGCCATTAACTGAGACCATTGCTCCCAACCAACACATGCATATCTCTGACCATCATCAGGGACTTCATTGTTTCCAAACTTTTCCATAAGCTCTAAAGCCCATGCTAAAGTTATTCCGTTAGCTGTTTCGTCATGTGCAGAAGTAGTTGTAGTCATCTGATCTAAGATTAAATCATCTGTCTTTCTACCTAATGCATAAGCACCTGACTGTTGTGCAACTTGCATCTCATCATGGTTGATTCTTAACTGGTCTAGATCATCGACCCATTCACCAGCAAAATAGTCCTCAACTGTGACGTTAACGTTTGTATGTGCAAGGTTCATTGGTGCAATGTTACCATGCCTTGCTTTTGTAGTAGCAAAACCTTTACCGATTTTTTGGAATGTAGTCTTGTTCTTCACACCATTTCTAGTACGAACAGTATTCCTAAGTTTTGAACCCATTCTCTGGTACGCAACGTGTACCCCTGATTCAAACTCTTCAATAAAGGATGTGCTTATGGTTGTAAGTGCCATTATAGCCTCCGATTTAAAGTTAATATTTATACTATTCTGGTTATTCGCTTCACTACTACACTAAGGTTATTCCATTCCTGGGCCTATAAGTAACTCTACGAGCCTTCAAGTAACTTCAATCTTTCAGATATAAAGACTTTTGTTAATTCACATTACTAAAATGGTATTAGATCATTTAAATATTTTTTATAACTATCGATAACTTCATGTTTCCTTTTTGGGTCTTTTAAGAAGTTATCAAATTCATCTGGTGTAAGAATGCCTTCATCAAACATATATTTTTTAAATCCACTATCTGTATAGGCAGTTTTTTTAATTCCCATAGATTTAGGTTTCTTTATTGTTCTCATGCACGTTTCCTAGATAACTGATCTGCCATGGCTCTAACTTTAGCAATATGATTAGGATCTCCACCATTCTTCCAGTATTTCTCATCTCTTTGAGCTGCCATTAAATCTTCTCTAGTGACAGATTCTTGAAACTCAGTGTTGGATGTCATATTAAATTTAGGCTGACCATTTAGCTCCATAACATTCTCAAAGAACTTAACCATATTTGCAGAAGCAGGAATACCTGCAAATACATTATAGTTGTTTTCATCAAAAACACTATTAGCCCAAGCATCAATTCTTTCTAATCTTCTGTCAGCATGTTCTCCAAGTTCTTGGCTTTCTTCGTTCCAATCAGGTCCACTTGTTTGACTAACTGACATATACTCAGAAACAAAATCGTTAAACTCTTCATTTGATAAAGCCATATTGTGTGCTTTGTCTCTAAACCAAGATAACATTTGATCATCTTCTGGAACTTCTAAAGCATTACCATCTTCATCTGATAGCTCTACTTTGTAATCTGCAGGACTAATAGGAACTTCTTGTGATGCATTTTCATTTAGTTCATTGATAACTTCTTCTTTAATTTCATCACGCCTTGCATGAAATCTTCTTTCCAAATTTTCATAAGATGTTTTAAGTTGCTCAGGTGTCTCAAACTTTTCTGGTAACCACTCAGGTCTTTCGATTTGATCTTGTTGCTCAACTTGATTTTGTTCTCCAGTGTCGTTTGCAATCGTACTTTCAACTTCTCCTTGTTGATTTGAGTTTTCATTGCTTTCTGTAGCTGTTTGTTCATTAGACATAGTATCTCCCTTTTGTTAACAGTCCCATTTTCTTAGTGCTTTATTAATACGGCTATTTGGGTCATTAGCCGTTTTCTTACTAGTTAGCTTCTTCTTCATACCCATCATTCTTTTACAAAAACTCTTTCTTCTTGCTGCTTTCTTTGGACTTTTTTTCGCAGCTTTAGCAGAAACTGGAGGTTTGATATTCTTCCCTTGACGACGTAAACTTGCTCTTCCTTTAGCATTAAGTCCTCCACTTGAGCTTTGACCTTCTTTTCTTTGCCATGCTGCAGTTTTAGCCATTTATTATGTCCTTGCATAAGTTGGAGTTTTACCACCACCACTAGGATTTGTCTTTCTTTTCCTTGCAGTAGCTGATCTTTTATCTTTTACACTCATTCTTTTTGCTTTGGCAGAAGGCACGCATTTTGGATATGATCTTCCATCACCCATGTTTCTACCACATTTAGGATGCTTGCCATCTTTCTTAGTTGATATATCAACCCACTTCTCATTAAACCATTTAGTAAGACTCATGCTGATTTACTACCTTTGTAACCTCCACCCATCTTTTTATATTGAATAACTAACTGCCCTGATGCATATGCTGATGGCCATTTACCTACTCTTTTTTTAACTATAGCTTTTGCTCTTGCATATAATTTTGGATTAGTTGGAGTCGCCATTTTTTCTTCCCATCTCAGTTCTGTGTTTTATTAGTGCTACGACCCATCTTTGTCCTTCAAAGTGAGCAAGACTTTCGATTGCCAGTCCTGCACCATGAACATTGTTTGTTGTAAGGTTTTCCAAATACTGAAGGAAAGATTTGCCAATACCCGAACCGAATAAAGCGTAGGCTTTACTATTAAGATCAGTTTCAACTTCTGCAGTATATGACCTCCCATCAATAGACGCATTAATTTTCTCCTTTGTCATTATCCCATATTCCCTTGTTGTTGTTGCATTAATTGCATTGCCATATCAATGTTACCTTGAACTTCTTGCTTATTAGCTAACAACTCTTCTTTAACACCAAACTTCTCTGCTAAATATCTAATTACTTTTTCTTGATTGTAAAGTGCTGGTGTTATTTCTGGACCAAAAGTTCCTGCAACTGTTTGTTGAAATCTTACAAAATCAGCAACATCTTGTTGATCTTGAGCCCTTAATAAAGGAGAAACTGGTACAATTCTTATTTCTCTACCATCTACTTTCGGTATATCAATAAGGCCTTGTTCACTATAGATTGCAACGACTCTTTCAACCAATGGATGAAGGAACTCTTTTTGCATTCTGCCTGCGACTGCTCCCATATCTCTTGCCACGTCAGCAAGCCTTTCTGAAACTTCTGTTGCTGACAATGGTGTTTTTGCATTTGGTCTTGAATCGAGTTCATCAATAAACAAAGCTTTCCTGACATTTCTTCTCATATCCTCCAATATTAATTGCCCTACATCAAATCTGGCAGGACTCTGTAAAGACTCAAGAGAACTCCCAGGACTTCTAGGAATAAAAGTTCCAGGCTGTATAGTAATATTATCAGGGTTAAATACACCATCGTCATCATAGACATATGCACCACCTATAGCCATTTCAGCATTTTCAAGTATTAACTGTACTGTGAGATTCAAAGTTTTAATAGCTGGCATTGCTTGTAATATTGGACCTCTGCCCCATACTTCCATGCCTGATTTAGACCAACGTGTTGTTAACCAAGGCAAACTACCACGACCAACTAGTTTCTTTTTATACAGTATATGCTTGTCTGTTTCAGATATTAAGTAATATGTAAACTCGTCTTTGAATTGATCGTCACTATCATACATAGTAGCTTCTACAATTCTTGTTTTACGTCTTGGATCTCTTTTTTGAGCATTAGACATTTCAGCAGAATACTCTGCATACGGATACCTTAGTTTTATATCAGTTATATCACATTCGTTATTCCATCTAAACCAATCGGTAACCATATCCATTGCACCCGATAACAATGCAACGTTAGTAGGTGGTACGGCAGTGAAGTGGAGATCGCCAACAAAACGACCAGATTCAACAAGCATGTTCATAGTACCAATACCAAGATCTTGAAGACCTTCATGAAATTCAGAATTGAAGTTACTATTACGCAATCCTTCATGAAGCATCTCTGTGATGTCATCAAGTTCTTTTAACAACTGATTGGAGATTTGATCAGATGGATATTCTGGACCAGGGGCAAGCTTGAATGCTCGACCATTTGGAGGAAAAAAGCCAAGCTGAAGTCTTGAAGCAAATCTAGGGAGACCAGTCACTGCCGTTTCGTCATATATGTTTTCTGTACGTCTTTGCCCAGCAAACTCTCCAAAGAAGCTTTCTCTGTGAGGTAAAACATAATCATAAATTTCTTCCCATATGTCAGACCAATTCTGCCATTTACCTTTGGCTTTTTTGTATCTGTTCATTACCTTTTGATATTCAGCCTGATCTCCAGTCTGATTAGCTGGTGTTGGGCTTGAGTCTCCCCCAGTATCACTACGCACTATAACCCCCCATTGTTTTATTCTCTTTGGTTTTTAAATCTTTACGTCTAAAACCACTAAAATCTTCTAACTCAGCACTTTGAAGAGATCTGGCACCTATTAGATTAGAAGTAATTTTTCTTTTCTTCTCACTGGCTTCTAATGCTTGTCTTTCTTCTTCTTGCTTATTAAGTTTAGCTTGCTCTATCTTTTTTGCCTTTAATTCAGGATCTTCTTGCACTTTAGGTGTTTTAAACATGCTACCCATTAGGAGTCTCCAATAATTCTTTTGCTTCAAAAATGACGTTTCCATTTCTTTTAAGCAATTCACAATACAACTGATAAGGTGTTAATATCCAAAATTTACGAATATTGCAAAGATGTTTTATAAAACTTACACAATAAAACAATCTTGGCATATAAATAGGATTTTTATCAATATCAATCTCTATACACTTATTGCACATATGCATATCCAAAACTAACTTAGTTGAATCTTCGCCTGTAAGTGTTTCGAAATTAAATCCATGTGTTGTAAACTCAAGTTTTTTCCAAATGTCTATTTTAGAATCATAGCTAACTGCATAAACATGAGAAAAGCCAAATCTATGTTTAGTAAAATACTTCCATATTCCTATATTTTTACTTTCACTAAAGCATATTATCCATCTCATATTGCTCTTTGTCTCCCAAAACGACTATTTCTTTTTTTCAAACGTGCAAATGGATTACTTGCCCTCTCAACAGTAGTGGGGGAAGTAGGTGTTCTAGGACCTAATATCACTTTTCTGCCTTCTCCTCCACCTAAAAACGCATATTGCAACGCATCATGACAATGAGAGAACCTATTTTTATCAGGTTTCTCTTCATATCTTTCATTTCCCATATAATACATTCTTTTATACTGATAACCACCTTCAAATCCAGAAATTAAGCTAGTACATGTAGGGCTAATGGTAATAGATGGTTGCCCATCTGACATTCTGTTAATAACAGACTCAACTGCTTCTACTCTTATGGATATATCATTTGTTGGTGCTGGATATGCAGATATTCCTGCAGCTCTTAACATCATAAATGGAGTATGCTCTGAAACTTGTGCCATTTGGTTTCCTGCTGGATCACCAATAAACTTAAATGTTAACTTATCCCATTGGTTTTTTGATATTTCTCTTTTTAATATCTCAGCAAATCTGATAGCCCCCATGTCTTTACCAATTATTTCATGAAAAACAATCCATCGACCAGTATGTAATTGCTGACAAAAGACAGCCGAAGGGGAGCGACCAAAGTCAATGCCAACAATTACATCATTTTGATCATTAGGTGATAAAGGATCTTTTGATACATGTGTATCTCTTCTGAATGTAGGATATACTGGCTTACCATCCATCAATGCTTGATATTCATTTAACACATATACCTTAACCCAAGATGGTGCTTTACCTAATATAATTTTATCATAATAAGATTCTTGCAAGTTCTCTCTATTTTCTGATTTCATATTAGGTTGGTAGCCTGCAAGATTACCATGATCATCTTTCTTTTCTTTCATCGCCCCAGGCTGAGAAAAGAAATTCCAATCATCAGGCTTGATCATTAATAACCTTTCTTCAGAAGTCATATACTCAGGTATAGCAACTTCCCCAGCTACAATGCCCCACCAGTGATCTTCACTTGGAGCATTTGTATCCATAATAACACCATACCAAGTTGGACCACCTTCACGCATTGAAGGAAAACGACCAACACGCATAGTACATGCATCAACAATATTTTTATTTATTTCCCTAGCTTCATTTATCCAAACACCACTTAACTCTAAAGATAATAACTTTTTTACATCTTCAGTCTTATCTAAAGCCAAGAAGATAACTTCTAGTTCAACTGTTGTTTTATCTCCAAGTGCAAAACATATATTATGTGTATATGGAGGCGACCAGACAAACCGACCTAGATCATCGTCAAACCAATCTCTCCACGTTTTAATCGTAGTTGTTTTTAATTGTGGATTGGTATTTCTTATAACTGCCCATCTGCTTTTTCTTATACCTTGTTGATTTGGCTTTTGATTAACAGACTTTCGCATAATCTCCATACAACAAGTAACGGATTTACCACTGCCAACTGGACCCCTGATACCACGAACAAAAGAACCATCTTTCATAAAAGCTTTGGCAACACTCCCAGGAGGTTTATAATCTAATTTCATATTAGATTTCTTCTTGCAGCTCCACCACCAGCTCCAGATATTAATGCACGCCTAGATGCAGTGCTTAATGTTGGTGCAGATGTACTATTCGTAGTGTTAACAACAGATGTCTGAGTTCTAGAAGGAGTCATGTTGTTATTCTCACTACCTTCATTTGAGTCTTGACTTTGTTCAACTGAATATTGATTAGTACCCATATTAAATTCTGCACCACTTGTTCTGCCTATAGGACTAAATCCTACATTACCAGAATATCGTCCATTATTAACAACACCTTGGACACTTCCATCTTTAGAACTGGTTACGGCATAACCACCATCTCTGAGTCCAGAAGCAATGTTACTATAATTAATACTTTGTACTGTGCTTAATGCTACACCCGTTGTCCCAGGAATATTTACTTTTGAATCTTTTGCTTTTTGGTCAAAGTCCATAGCAATACTTGCATTGTCTCTTACAGTATTTGCTTCTTTGGCAGTTATAGCTACATCAATTCCTTTTTTAGCAGCATCTCTTTGCTTTTGATAATTTTGAAATGATGTCTTTCTGCTTTTAGCTCTAGCATCTCTACTATCTTTACCAGTATTAGAACTAGAACTTTTTACTGACCTACCACCACTCACTCTACCAAAGTCTGAATCCGATGGACCTGAATCTTCGCTACCCATATTTAACTCCTTGTGTTTTTGGCTTTATTTATATAAAATTTTTTTTAAAGTTTTGTCTTTTCACATTGTGTCGTGTGTGTGTTTTACCCGTTATAGTAACAGCTCTCATATTTTAGGACGGCTTTCTCTACGGCACATACCTGTGTGGGGCCCCTCAATCAACGTTGAAGTTAATGTTTACTGCAGTGTTCACTGACTTAGGTGCATCAACCCTGAGTCCAGCTCTGTCCATTAAATCTCTAGATGCTTCTAGTCTAACATGCGATGACTTGCTAGTTAACAGATCTCTCATAGTTGCTAGTGCTTGTGTTGCGTCCCAACCTAAACAACTCATTGCTAATTGTTGTCTATACTCTACAACATGAGGCTTGTTAAGGGTTATGTATGCCCATGCCTTGTTCCTACCCAGTCTCTTTGCTCCTTCTGTGGGGTTGCAACCATCATGCAACATTGCGTGTACTAACTCAGCTTGTGCTTCTGTTACTTTACTATGTGTTGGAAGTAATGTTTGACTGTTCGTTTCTATGTCATTCATCGGAACAATCGAACCCTTATATCGTTCTTGTTGTGTAGTATTTGCTTTCATTGTAAGTCTCTTACTGTTTCTCTACGAGATGATAACCATAGGTGCTATTATGCTGTCTATTCACATTCCTAACTCCTTGTTATGACTAATGATTATGAGATGGCATCGAGCCATACATAATCATATTGATTACCATCAATCCCTTTCATCACATTCCCTGACAGGGGTCTAAGTGACATTAATATTACGATTTGCAAATCGTTAGCCTTATTCTGCCCCTCGAAGTATCGAAGTCAGAATAAGTAAATTCGATGCAGAACATAAGTGCTTCATGGCACTATTATGTTCTTTACTCATGGCTACGTACTGTGATTGTATAACACGATATCATCATGGCATCGAGCCATGATTCAATCGTAAAACTTTGCAAAAGAAAGTACAAAGTTTTCTGTTCGTAAGAATTTTGTCTGACTTACGTCAGGTCAAAACCGTGTCCCACTTTCTAAGAACAGGTCTACTACTACTACTAGGTTCTGCACTGCTCTTTCTTCGAATAGAGATACCATGCTCTACAACCCCTTCTCAAATGGTCTTGTTATGTTGTGTTGGATATCCCTCTCCCCATTTGCTCATTCTTCCTAGTAAGCCAAGATGAACTTTTTCTAAGTAGAAAAACTGGGCTTACACGGAATTTATCAAGGGGGTTTCCCAAGCATGAAATGGTTACTGCATCAGAGCAGTACATAACCCAGTAGGTAGGTGCTGTTTAATTTAACTTTTATACAGAAAGGAACATTACAATGTATAAACAATTAGACTTATTCAAGAAAAGCCAACCAACTGATCTATCTATATTGGAGGATATGGTATCTATACAATACTACGAGGACATAGCATCTCATGGAGTTAGTGACATGCGTATGCCATTCAGAGAAGATACACAACCATCTAAACAAATAGATTGGGACATACAGCAAGCACATGAAGCTGGTGACACACAACGTGTGCAAGAATTGCTCACAATCAAACGTGACATGAACTAAGTAAAGCCAAATCAATGGGGGTATAATTTATATATCCCCTTAATACCATGAAAGGAACATTACAATGGTACAATATAATACAATATCTAAAGACAATGCAGATCAACGTCGTAAGACATCTGCTAATCCTAACTTAACTAACCCATCTGTTGCACTTGACGAATGGAAACAACAACATCAGACACCTGACCAGATTCAGGCACGTAAAGAGCTTGATGCTATGACTACAGAGCAACTTGACGCTATTGCTTCAGAACTTAAACCTAAGTCAAATTATACAGATGATTGGGAGTTACGTTTTATAACCAAGGCATTAGAACTTGCTGAAATGTTTGAAGATGGCAATGAGGTTATCATCAAAGCCAAACTTGGAGATCAGATACCACGTATGTTTGAGAAAATGCGTGATTCAGTTCATGACAAAGCAGAAACAATGCTTCGTGACAGACAGATCAAAGTACGTCAACACGTTGGCATTGAGATTACTGGTAACAAACTTGACGATCTTGATGAGAAGATAGCACAGATGCGTCAGCAATATGCTTCTCTTAATCACGCTTTTCATCTTCTACTTACTCACTTTAGACCTAGAGTTCAGGGTTCTACGGGTATGAATTTTGGTAAATACACTAAACTTGGTGAGTTTGCAAAAGTCAAACGTATGCAAAATCGTAACAAAAAACTTACGATGGACACTTACATGAACAGTCGTGCTTCATTTGACAAATACTTTTCAGAATATCAGGCAGATACACCTCATCTTGCACAGTCAGAAGACTTTGTGGAAGATTTAATGCTTGATATAAGTAACCAAGACGGCATCATAGAAATGCCTGAGCATTTAGAATAACAACATAACAGATTGCAAGGTCAATAACGTAATTGGTTAAACCTCCCTTGCAATCACTTTCATAAGGAACATAACATGAAACACTTTTTATATACTTTACTTATATTGGCTTTCTTTCCATTTGCCTTCTGTGGTCTATTGTTTGTAACACTATTGTCAGGTGTTGGTGGTGTAATGCACATAATAAGATATGATCTTATTCCACTATATCGCAAACTATATTCACGTCAGCAAAAGGATTCTACGAGGGATCGACCCTCTCAAATCCTCTTAAACGTTCCCTTTAAGAAATCCCAATAACCTATATAAAGATCTATTCTAATCCTGGGACATTTATTCCTATCCCCAGACCTCTTTATTACGCCTCAGAAAGGTTTAATCATGTCAAAAGGTATAAAAGGTAGAGGCAAGATTCATAGTGCCTCAAGGGGATGGGAAAAATCCCTAAAGAAAGTGGCTAAGGCAAAGGTTCGTCAAAAAGCCAAAGTGATAATTAGAAAACAAGGAGGATAAAATGTCTTTAAAAATTACATCACAACAAGTTAACAAACTTCCAAATATGGACACATTACTTGAACTAGATTTATTACATTACAACTTTGATTTGGCTTACGAAGCTGACAACCAAGAAGAAATGGTAAGCCTCAGCAAGCAAATCAAAGCCTTTGAAAACAGATGGAGTTTATTATGTTCTTCTACCTCATTGCAGGCATAGCATCAGCTATAGCAATTTTATTTATGTTAGCTAAACTCAATATCAAAAAGGTTTTATGCTTTGATATACTTGTAGATATTGGTGCCTCAGTCGCACTAATCATTATGTTTGCTGGTACATTTGCTGGCATGATGGCTGCAATACTAGGTGGTGCAATCATCTCCATAGTATTATTTATTCTCAAGAAAACAATAGGCTACGAAAAGCCAAAGAGAGAAGGATTTAAGGTTAGATGGGTAAATGTTCCACCCAGATAATCTTAATTGATGTGCAATCTGGTCGACAAGATGGTATGTGCAACAGAGAGGTGATGCCCCTAATCCTCTCAAACTTATAAGAATTGATTCTGTGGTAATCTCAGTTAAGCATTTCTCATTGCGAAGAATGTAAGTCAGATACAGTAGACCATGCCTCAGATTCAGTAATGTGAATAGCCTTTGGTTTTAAAAAAGCCAAGGGTTATTTGCGTTGGGAAAAGCTAAATCCCATTTCATTAATCATCTATAACGTAAAGGAGAAACAGATGAACTTAGCACAAATCATGGTATCAGGTAACATAGGACAACAACCTGAGATTAAGACAGTCGGTGACACTAAAGTTGCTAACTTTTCCGTTGCAGTCAACGAGTCTTACACAACTAAATCAGGTGAGAAAAAAGAAACAACTCACTGGTACAGATGTGAAGCTTGGGATGGCAAGAACGGCAAGGGTTTAGTTACCAATGTTATTGAGCCATACGCAAAGCAAGGCACAACTGTATTCGTACAGGGCATGCCTATTAATGAAACGTATGAAAAGGATGGTGTAAAAATGTCTGCATTCAAGATTAAGCTTGCAGGTGTTTCTTCAACATTCAGGCTTCTCAACTCTAAGGCAGAGACTGGTGGCGATGTAAAAGCATCTCCAAAAGTAAATGTCAAAGATGACGATGAGATTCCGTTCTAATCTAATTGCCGTTAGACGGAAAGGGAGTAGGTAGTCTCGGCATAAGATTATCTACTTCCATTAACTAGGGAGGGAGGACACCATCTGCGTTAGAAATCCCTCCCACTTTTTTATAGGTATAATATGACAAACAGCAAAATATCGCCTCAACATTATTCAAAATACAAAATAGAACCCATAGACTTTATACAAGCTAATAAACTGGACTTTGCCCAGGGTAATGTAATTAAGTATGTACTACGTTACAAAGACAAGAATGGTATAGAGGACTTGCAAAAAGCCAAACAAAACATAGATTTTTTAATTAAATATTTGGAGAAAGCCAATGCAAAAGAACCTTATTAAAAAATATGAAGAAGCAACCAAACTCAATGATAGAGGTACAACAATGAGAATTATATCAGAAGAAGAAATGATTGCCGTAGTCAAAGCTCATGAGGCAAAAGCCAAGCAAGACTTAGAAGATGGCATAGCCAATCTACACGAAGAAGAAGCATTAAAACGCCACAAGGAGGAAAACAATGCAACTAATGACTAAAGAGATAAAAGCAAAACTATTACGTAACGGAGATGTTACTAACAGAGGCAATGACCACAAACCAGTAGTTAAATTCTTTGGTGGTGGTGCTTGCACATGGCTTATCACAGAGATGGATTCAGCCGATGACGACACAATGTATGGCTTGTGTGACTTAGGTATGGGTTATCCAGAACTAGGTTATGTAAGCTTATCAGAACTGCAGTCACTAAAATTCCCACCATTTAATTTAGGTGTTGAAAGAGATCTGCATTTTAAAGCTGATAAGACCATAGGTGAGTATTATAATTTATCATTAGAACAACATAGGATAATCGCATAATGTGGGATAAAATCAAAACAATCAAGCCTCTAACAAAAAAAGCCAACTGGTTAGGTTGGTTTGTTACTGTACATTTAATATCATCAGCAATCGTACTAATATTGCTAATGGGTGTCGGTATCAATCCAACTCTAGTTGTCTCAGTTGTTGCAGCTCCTTTGTGGCTTGCAGTGGCTTTCACTTCAAAATACATAACCGATAAAATAATGGAGAAATAAATGCGTATAAAATTTGGTTCAGATAATTATATAATTACTGGTGATAATAAAAAACTTATTGAGTTTGCAAGTGTAATTCTTAATAATGATATGAAGATTCATAAAGTTGTGAGTCGTAATATTTATTTATCAGATACTATAGCATTAAATATGGATGCTAAAGATATAAAGCAAGTTAAAGATTATTGCGAAGCTAATAAAATAGATGACTTTCAAAGTTATGAAATAACTGAAAAAGCAACTATATCTTTGTCTAATGATCCTTTAAATGAAATAACTCCTGCTCAAAAAGGTTTGCAGGATTTAATTACTAAATTATCCAAGCCTAAAATAAAGGCTTAACTAATGGTGGAGAGGGTGGAACATTACTAACTCCCTCTCCATTTTAACTAAAACAATAGGAGAGTACATTGTTAATACAACTAAATCAATTAAAACATAATCCAACCAATGTCAGAGTTGTAAAAGCTGACAACTTAGACAAGCTTATCGCCTCAATCAAATCAAGAGATTTGTTGCATAATCTTGTTGTGCAAAAAAACGGCACTGGCTTTAATGTCATTGACGGCAACCGACGTTTAGAAGCTTTGTATGCTATACATGGCAAATCATCTAATGTTGAAATAGAATGTAAAGTTATTGACGACAATGCAACAGAAGTTGGTGCTATGGCAAACATGCTACGTGAAGGTATGCACCCGTTAGACGAAGCAGAAGCTATCAATCAAGTCGTATCTGACGGTTTAATGGATTACAACACTCTTGCTGCAAACTGGGGTCAAACCAATAAGTGGGTATTACAACGTGTTGCCCTTGCTGATCTGTCTGCCAAAGTCAAAGATGCTTTCAGAAACAAGGAATTTGGTCTAGGCATTGCACAATTATTTACTAATGTAGACCAGGAAACACAAGACAAGATATTTGCAGATTGCAATGGTCGTTATGACTATGACAATATCAAATATTCTATTGGTAATGTAAAAATATCTAAATCACGTGTTATTATCGACCCTAAACACAAGCTCTACAAGAATATAGAGTTTGCTGGTGACTTGTTTGACGATGGTCAGTATGTTGCTAACATGGATAAGTTCCTTGCTTTACAACAAGAGTATGTCGATGAAAAAGCCAAATATTACAATAAAAAATTCAAAGATTGTACTGTTATTGACTGCCACCCATCGGAGGTCAAAGGCTTAATTAAAAACC
>Ga0181388_1000115_pt1 | contig 25262 bp, 24 predicted proteins | sample 11SPOviralmetaG_FD_130120 | JGI IMG/M metagenome (GOLD analysis project Ga0181388, IMG submission 130120) | Marine viral communities from the oligotrophic San Pedro Time Series (SPOT) site, San Pedro Channel, CA, USA - 11 SPOT_SRF_2010-05-17 | ecosystem: Environmental > Aquatic > Marine > Strait...
AAAAAGCAGCTGATGCACTTACAGAAAGTGCTGATAGTGCTATAATAAAAGGGAATATTCTCTCTTGAATTTTTTTAAGCATAATTTTAAGTTTTAGTTTCTAAAACCCTTATGCTTATCTATACGATCTAATATTTTATTTAATTCTTCCACTTTAATTAGACCAGCCATAGATGCATTCTTAAGGGCACTTATTAACTGTAATACCATAAACGGTACAATAACTACTTCAGATAACCAAGCTGTTCCTGTAAATCCTTTTTCTACCATTAAAATTACAGTTAAAATAGCTAGCCATACAAATGTATTTCTAGTTATTCTTAATGCTTTGTAGGTTTTAAATCCTTCTCTTTTTATACCTGCCCAGATGCCAAAAATACCATCTAACCATAATACAGCTACTACAGCTAAATATTGTTCCATATTTGCCATGGATAGATTTAAAAGATATGTACACATATAGGTGCAAAATGATGTTATTCCCACTATTGTAATTTTTGTTTGCATTGTTAGATTATTTTTTTATTTTCAATTTCTTGAATCATTTCAAAATGAATTTTAGCAATTCTATCTCTGCCTTCTTCACTTAATAAATACTTATGGCAATTATCGTAATTAGTCATAAAAAAGTTTTCACTTAATATAGCAGGCATTACAGTTTTAGATAGAACCCAAAAATTAGATTCTTTATCAGCATCACCATCTGAGTAAGTATCTTTTCTAATATATTCACCTTCAAATTCAGCTTCTGCTTTTTCATATAAAATACTTGCAATTTTATCTGATTTTGTTTCACCTATTGATGTGTAAGTTGACCAACCATTTGCTGATTCATCACTAAATCCGTTTGCATGTATAGAAACATAAATGCTTTTACCATCTTTATCTGCTCGTTTTCTATGTAAGTCATTTGCTTTATTTGTGCGTTCAGATAGTGGTATATCTTCTTGAGTATCGACTAAATTAACGCATTCAATACCAGCTTCTGCACATAATTTCATTAATCTCTCAACAATAGCTCTATTGAATTCACCTTCAAATAATTGAGTTCCATCATCCCAAATTGGGGATCTTTTACCTGAAGTTTGGTAAACTCCATCAATGATCCCCCCATGTCCATTATCAAAAATCCAAAGATAATTTGATTTTGGGGTGGGGCAATTTGGGGTTACTGACATATCATATTCAGTACCACATGAAGGACATTTTATTATTTTTTTCATTTATCTTATTTGATTATAAATATGCTAGAATTGGTTAGATAATTGAGTTTCTTTAATTGTTTTTTTTAACTCCTCTAAAGTAACAGGACATTCTAAATCTAATCCAGCTCTAAATGATTCTTCTAATATACCATCCCTAAAAACTAATATAGTAGGAGCCATTCTTACTTTATATTTCTTTTTTAATTCTGGGTTTGAAGCTAAATCACATCTATAATAATGGGTAATATTTTTTAGTTTATTAAATTCTTTAAAAGAATTAACATCATTAAATTTAACCCAAAATTCAATTATTATAATTGAACTTTCATCATCCCCAAAGGGAGATTTTTCGTGAATTTTTTTCTTATAATCCTTATCACCAACCCAATCTTGAGCTTGTAGATTAAAACTAAGGGTTAATAATATAAGGAAGAAAAGATATTTCATATTAATTTCTTTTTTGGAGCTCATATAACCTCTCATCAATTTTTTCTAATTGGGATTTTATATCTTCAACATCATCTTGAGTATCCATAATGGTGGATCTAATTAACTCATCTTTCATATCAAATTCCATTCTTTCAATTTCAGGTTCAGGAAGTGCTTTTGCTTTTTCAATATCAGCTTGGAGGGTAAACCACATACCTATAATTGTAGCTATAAAAAATATAACTATTCCTATAGTTTTTAAATCTAGTGTAATTTTAGTATTTTCTCCTATCTGCTTAGCCATTTTATTTTACTATTTAAATGTATAGTTTAAACCAAATGTAGATTGGTATAATCTACTATCCCACATTTTACTATATTCACCTTCAATAAAAACCCCAAGTCTTTTTCCTACTTTCCATCCTAAATTAGCACCAAACGAATAATCAGACCATTGTTTACCTTCTAATAAATTATTATGACCTCCCTTACCCCAATTATCTCTATGTAGATATGAAAAATCTTCATCACCCATGATATAATGGTGATAGGGTAAAATCCAATTAGCATATGCATGTAACCAAAATTTAGATTCATAATGATAAAAATCAAAACCTATAATAGGTGCAATTTCACCAAATCTATCTAACTGGGACCAGATTTCATTATTATAACGATTCATTAAGTTAGGAAAGACATTTTCTCTAAATGCTAAATCAGAATGAGCTACTTCATTACCTTCAGGGTCTACCCAACACCAATCTTGGGTAGTATCACCATTTTCTGTTGTTTGGGTATAAAATATATCTTCATAACCATAATCATATCCTAAGGTATACCAAGGATTTATAGCATTACCATATTCATCAGTTTCATTTAACCAAATTTCAATTGGATTATAACCATAAGGCCTATCATGAGTTCTAAAAATTGCACCTGCAGATAAAGAGAATTTTTTACCAATAGGTAATCTAGCTCTAGTTTCTGCTGATTGGTATTTTAAATTAATTCTATCAACTTTTCTACTTTCTGCTTTTACAATATGATATTTACCTGTATGTTTTAAAAAATATCTATGATTATCAAATTCTCTACCCATCCATCTTTCCCATTCTCTATGAAATTGGTATTCAAACCCTTGAACAGCAGAAGAGGGAGATGTAAATACTAATTGATCTTCAGTTCCATCATAATAATTTTTTGGTTTTCTTTCATAGTTAAATCTAGCTAACTTTCTAATACCAAACCCAATTCTATAATCCATAGGATATTTTGGGGTATTATCTACTACTACAGGTATACTGTAAATACTTCCATTATCATTAGTTCTTACAAAATAAGTAGGATTTTTAGCTTCTATTGAATTAGATATTTCTCCAGCACCATATACAGTACCATATTTTAAGAAATCATTGTAAATTTCTTTTAAAAATGAATCTTTTTTTTGGGTATTTTGGGCTTGTAATGAAAATCCTATTAATGTTAGGATTAAGAATAATATTGTTTTTTTCATTTTATTATATTATCGTTTATCTGGGTAATTTTTATCAAATTTCTCCTTATCTTTGGATGATCGATTGCCAAAGATCTTTTCTAACCCAGCTATGCCAAAGCATCCTAAGGTTATTACTAAAAACGATTCATATATAAACTCATTAATTACTAAACCTTTTTGAAAGTATCCTGTAATTAAATCTACTACTGCAAATATTACCATTACAGCAAATGACATAAACCCAATAACACTTTTTTCATTAATGTCATTATTATCTTTAAATATTTCTCTAAATGCCATAAATTTTCTTTTTAAATAATTCATTATTACAACATGTTAATTGGGGAAACTTCTTTTATTATAAATACATAAAAAAGAGGTGCTAGTGCACCTCCTTTTAAAAATTTAAAAAAATTATTTAATATTTTTTTTACTTACTAAGTAACTTTGATACCCATGCTTTTACTAAATCCCAATTACGTGTAGCAAATACACCTAATGCGAATCCTGCGTAGATTTTATAACCAAAAGACCAAAGTAAAAGTCCTAAGACTAAACCTAATATGCCTTCAATTCCATTTCCTAAAATCCAACCTTTAACAGAGTTAAATGTTCTTTTAAACCAACTAAGTTTTACCGGAGGTAAAGTTGGTGTTTCTTTTTTAGTTTTTGCTTTTCTTGCCATTGTTATTTGTTTTTAATGTTTGCTATTATAAATATACTACCCATCACAAGAAACACAATCAGCCATACGAGATCCTAAATCTCCCTTAATTACTGAATCTGTTCTTAAATAATAGAATGTTTTAATTCCTAACTTCCACCCCTCTAAATGTACTTGATTTATCCATTTTGGGGAATCGTTTACATCAAATGATAAATTTAAGGATTGGGTTTGATCTATATATCTTTGTCTTAAGGCAGCTTGTCTTACTAATTCTAATTGATTTACCTCTGGGAATGTTAAAAATAATTCTTTTTCTTCAGGAGTAAGAATATTATCTGGAAGATTCATTACAGACCCTCCATCAATTAACATTTGATCCCACCATTCATCTTTATCTTCACCTTTTTCTTTCAATAATGCTTGTAGTACTTTATTTTTTCTAATAAATGTACCTTTTGCTCCATTAAAAGTATAAATGTTAGCTGGAAGTGGTTCAATACCCGCACTAATACCCCCTACAATAACTGAGTTAGATACTGTTGGAGCAACTGCTAATAAATGAGTATTTCTCATACCTGTACCTTTACACCATAAAGGTTCACCATATTCTTTAGCTAAATCCATAGATGCTTTTTCAGCTTTTCCTCTAATATCACTAAAAATTGTATGAGTCCAAGCAGTTGAAGCAATTGAATTAAATGGTAAATTTTTCTGTTGTAAGAATGTATGCCAACCCATCACACCTAAACCTAATGCTCTACCTTTTTTAGCATGATAGTGAGTTCTTTTTAATGAATCTTTTCCATTAGATTTATCAATAAATTCTTGCATTACACCATCTAAAAACCAAGTTGCTAATTCTACAGTATCTGTATCTTTCCATTCTTCGTATTTAGCTAGATTTAAAGAAGATAAACAACAAATAAATGAATGTTCTTCATCTGTAAATAATGTAATTTCAGAACATATATTTGTCATTGTTACATCTAAATTGTTTAATCTATATGCAATTGGGTTATCTTTATTAACATTATCCTTATACATAATATAAGGTTCTCCTGTTTCCATTCTTGATTTTAAAACTGTAGCCCATCTTTGCATGGATTCTGGGTCTCTAGCTTCTAATTTTCTCATAAATGAATCTCCTACAACTACACATTGGTGTAAGTTAAGACATTGTCTATTTGGATCACCTTTAGGTCTACGAATTTGTAAAAATTCATCTATATCCCCATGTTCAATATCTAAATTAACAGATGCTGCTCCTCTTCTAACATTTCCTTGATTAGTAGCAATAATAGCTGAATCAAAAATTTTAGCCCAAGGTACTACACCTTCACTTTTACCATTTCCTGTAATTGATTCACCACGTTGTCTAATGCGAGATAATGAAATCCCAACACCACCGCCAGCTGCTGTTAATTTCATTAATTCTGCGTTTGTTAGACCTATACCACGTATAGAATCAGGTGTGTCAACACCAAAACATGAAATTGGTAAACCACGATCAGTCCCCATATTAGATAAAACAGGAGATGCTAATCCTAACCAACCATTCCACATAAGTTTAAAGAACTTATTTGCTAATTCAGGTTTTTTTAATCTTACAGAAGCAGCATTTGCAACTCTTCTATAAGCTGATTTAACAGTTTCACCTGGTAGTAAATATCCTTTACTAATAGTTGCTAATGAAATTTCATCCATCCATTCTGGGTATTGTTTTCCAGCTTCCCAGTTGCTGTAATCTACTTGTAATGCGTTATTTTCCATATTTTAAAATATACTGTTAGCGTCCCAATCTTGAACACCTTTTGAATAATTAGTAACTCGATTAGCAAAGAAATCTGTATGTTGTTTACCTCCAGATAAACTATCAAACCATTTCATTCTTTGTACTGCATCTTTATCTATCCCATTAACAATAGCACCATATCCTAAATCACTCATTTTGGTATTTACTCTATGTTTAATAAATGATACTAGATCATATTTAGGACATCCTTTAAGATCTCCCATTTCATATACTTTATCAATAAAATCTAATTCTAATTTTAAAGATAATTTGGCAGCTTCTTCAATATCTGATTGAAGTTCTGGAGTATTTAGTTCAGGGTGTTCTTGCATTAAAGTTCTAAATAACCAACAACCTGCATCTGAGTGTAATGATTCATCTCTAATACTCCATTCTACTATTTGACCTACACCTTTAAGTTTATTATCTAATTTAAATGAAAGTAAAATTGCAAAAGATGAAAATAGATTTACTCCTTCTGTAAAAGCTGAGAATATAGCTAATGACTTAGCTCTTTCATGCCAATCAGGGGCACCATCATGACTATCTCTAACATTCATTAGGGTTTCAATCTTAGCCATTGTTGTTTCATCTTCTAGAAACTCACTAAAATCATCTAAACCTAATTCTTCATTTAACAAAGAATAAGCTTCAGCATGGATAGTTTCGAATGCCCCAAATGTAACTGCCATTTTTATTACTTCAGGCTTTCTAAACCATTTAGTTACTAATGTAGACCAATAATCATTTACTACAGTTTCAGTTTGGGCAAAACCCTTTAAAATAGAACCAATAATATTTTTTTCAGTTTCATTTAAATTTTGTTTCCAATCATTTACATCTGACATCATTGGTACTTCTGTGTGTAGCCAATGTGCTTGTTGTTGTTTCATCCAGTAATCGTGTGCTTCTGGGTATTCAAAAGGTTTATATACTATTCGTTCCTGTAAAAGGTCTGTTTTTTTCATTTATTAAGTTTTTAAATTAAGAATTAAGTTCAAAGAATTTATTTTTCAACACTTGTTTATCAAATGTATCAAAATCTCCATAACTTTGATTTTGTTGTTGTTGGGGGGTATCATCTTCATAATCATCAGCATTATAATCATGTACTTCAAAATGACCTGTTGAGGTATCTGCTTTTACTCCAAATGTTAAACCATCCATCCCGTATCTATTTTTCATAATGTGAAATCTTCCTGTTCCGTTTACCTTATCCTTTGCTTTTCTTGAAAGAGATAGACAAAAATCTGTAATCATAATTTTATCATACGACCCAGCAGCTTTGTCTCCTTCAATAACATCATCTTTTGCTCCTGCACGATTTACTTGAGAAACAGACCAAATAGGTACATCTAATTCTCTAGCAAGTCCTTTAGTGCTTGTATAAATATCATCAATTTCTCCCTTACGATCAGCTGTTCGTTTCTTTGTTGAAAGGAGATCAACATAATCAATTATAATTAAATCTGGTTTAGTTCCTAAATCAGTAACTTTACGAATATGGGATTCAACTGTTGATATTGTTGCACGTCCTGTTGGAAATTCTTTAATAATTAATTCACCAGGAATTTCAGGAATGATTTCTTCAATTTTCTCTCTATTTTTAATTACCTTATCTACTGGGATTTTGCTAAAAAAGGCATCATATCTTCTACCTACATATTCTTCACCTAATTCTAATGTATAATGTAAAACATTATAACCCATTCTTACAGCATACCCCCCTAAAGCAACTAAACTCCATGATTTACCACCTCCTGGATTACCAAATATGAGACCAAAATCTCCATTTCCCAATCCACCTTGTAATATATCATTGATTCTTTCCCAAGGAGTTGATATAGTAGTTCTTGCATCTTCCCTAAAACGGGATTCAATGTCTTTATTATATTCATGTCCTATATTTTTATCATTACCAGCTTTTAAAGCTGATTCTACTAAATGTTTGATTCCATCAAAATCCCCAGCTTTAAGTAAATCAACACTATTAAGTAATGCTTTTTTAAGTTGTTGGTTTTTACAAAAGGTTGAAAATTCCTCTTGTACATATTCTAAATCATCATCAGAGGATTCATATGCTGATTTTAATTGTTCTCTAATAGATAATTTTAAAACATCATTTTCAATTTTTTGAAGTTCTACTTTTAAAATATCCATTGAAGGAGTAGTATGATACTTATCATAATACCTGATTATTTCTTTAATAATCCATTGGTGAGCTTGATTATCCCAATATTCTTCACTAATAATATCATGAATATTAGTTAAAAACTCTTTATGAGTGAGTAATGATGATATTACTTTAATTTGAAAATTGGTACCATACTGATTTAAACTTGTTAATGTCATATAACTTTTATTTTTATAACTTAAATTTTTCAAAAACGTCTTTAACCCAAAATTCTACATTCCGGATCATTCCTCCTAATTTATCTTCATTGTAAAATGCTACAAACTGATCAGGAAGATAATTATATTCATTGGTTTTAACAACCTGAGTTAGATATTTTTTGTCATTTTCATCCAACATAGGATTTGATAAATCCATTATTTTATAATTTTTTTCTAAATCATCTATATGTTGAATTATTCGAGCATATATAACATTTTCCTTGAATTTTCCTTCACAGATATTATATATGTCATCTAATGACATATCTTTTTCACTTAACTCAGGAAATAATTTATATAATTTCTTTTCACCTAATCCCTTTACACCTTTTACTTTATCAGAATTATCACCCATTAATGTTTTATAAAGAATAAAATTATTAGGTGACATTTTGAATTTATCAATAACTGTTTGTTCCGTATAAAATTCTTTTTCCATGGGACGATACACAACTACATTTTCATTTACTAATTGTAAAAAATCTTTATCTGAGGAAACAATAAATACTTTATCTTTAGGTGATTGTGGAATAATATCTGATAAATAAGCAATAACATCATCAGCTTCCACTTTAGGAATACCTATTGTTTTGACTGGTAATGTTTTTAAATATTGAATAATTCTAACAATTTGATCTACTTTAGCATCATCCTCATCATCTTTATTATCAAAAGCATCCCAATTTGTAATGCGTTGGATATCTCTTCCTGATTTATATTCAGGTAATAAATTTTTCCTAGCATTTGCTGAACCTGCTCCATCAAATATTACATAAACTTGTGTAGGATCAACTCTACGAATTTCTGCACCTAATGATCTAAAAAAACCACCAAGACCCCCAATATGGACTCCATCGGGGTTTACCATATTCATCATTGCGAAATTTCTAAAAAATAGATTTAATCCATCTATCATTAAAATTCTTTCCCCTTCTACAGTTTCTTTCCCATGCTCATCAAGATTATTGAGAAGCTCTAATAGTTCTTTTTGTTTCATTTGATTTGCTTTTTATACCCGGAATATACGAAAAATACTCCGGGTATCAAAATTTACTCTGGTTCGTCTGTGTGAGATGTAATATCAGTGTATGCTTGATCTTCTTCAGCAATGATAAAATCACCACCACCTAAAATCTTTTTCCATTCATCTTTCATCTCTTCTTTATATGCTTTCAATGATTTATCATTGTCTAATATAAAGCCATGAGGTGTCATTACAATTTTACCTCTAGTAGTTACACCATTAATATGGTTTTTATCAACTTGTAGATTTACTCTTTTTGCAAATTCTACCTGCTTACCATCTTTAATTGCTTTGATTTTAGATGTTCCAGCTGACATAACATTACCAAATGTCACTACAAATGTAGAATCAAACCACATAGCATATCCTCCTTTATTCATCAACTTAGGTTGACCCATTGGAGATTCTGCTTTTAATGTCCATACTTTATTAATACACACAAGTGTATTAGTATATGGGCTACTTTCCTTACGTGACAATACAATACGCTGATTTACGTTATTACCAAATTGGGTAGACATAGCACCAGCATTCCATTCATTATTGTTCTTGTTTGATTTAAGAGACATTTCACAAGGTACTGATCCAATTGAATCCCATAAGAATAATAAATCATAAGGTAAATTACCTGCTTTTTGTTCATCAATTAAATCTAAAATAAAGGCTGATACGTCTTCAATAGAATTAATTGATTCTCTATCTACATAAATAAAATTACCAGTATAATCTAAAACTTCTCCTGTTTCTTTATCAACAACTTCATTTACTTCTAGACCCATTTGTATAGCATGTTCCCAATTCCATTTCATTTCTGTAATAATGAATACAGGAAGTACTTTACGTTTTTGGGCTGATACCGCTGCTTCTAATAGAGCAGTTGTTTTACCTGTGTCTGAATGACCTCTAAGTAAAACAATATGCCCCATTGGAATTCCAGGAACCGAAGTAATTTCTTGATAAGCATCAGAAAGAGGAATCCATTCTTGTTCTTTAAATTTAGCTTTTGATGTTAAACCTTTTTTAGATTTAAATCCATCTAAATTAAAATTTGCTTTAATTTCTGAGGAGACTGCCTCCGATAGTGATTTTTTCTTTCTTGCCATGTAGTTTTAATTAAAACGGTAAATCGTCTGTTTTATCATCATTAAACAAATCATCAAATTGAGCTGCTTTTGACTTTTTAACTGTTGTTGCTGTGGTATCTAATGAATAATTAGATTTTTTAACATCACTATCAAAAGCAACAGCAGGTTCTGAGACGATTGATCCTTCTTCATCACTTCCTTCTGGAGCTAACCATTCTTGAAGTGCTGATTTCATTTCATCATAAGAAAGTGGTTTAAATACTTTCATAGGATCAGCTTGATCATTTAATAATGTTTCTACCATAGCAGAATCTTCTGCAATAGGAGATGTTTTTAATGATGGTCCAATTGATGTTTTATTATAAGGAGTACCTGTTGATTCTGGTCCTACAGTAGTTAATTTGATATCTCTACCTTGAGCCATATCTGTATAATCTCCAATTTCATCATCAGCAGCCATATTTAGAAATTCTTGGTAAACTTCTTTACCGAATTGCCATAGTTTAACTCCTTCACTTTCTTCACCACGAACTACTACAGGAGCAAAGATACGTGTTTTTGGGTCTAACTTTTTAGCTAATCTCCAATTTTCTTTATCATTAGTTCCACGAAGTTGTTTAGCAAATTCCATAATTGGATCTTTCTCACCCCAATTTGAAGGAGAAGCCATTACTCGTTTACTACCAATTCCATAGTAGAATTTCATTTCTGTAAAAGGGAATTCTTTGTTGTACTTGTTAGGAACAACTCTTACGACTTGTTTACCTACTGAGGGTTTCCAAAATAACTGTTTTGAATTACCACCATTGTTGTTTGTCTGGCTTTGCATCTCACCTAGACGTTTTTTAATTGCGTTTAAATCCATGTTTATAACTTTTTAATTTTAAATTTAATAACTCTGTTAATATAAGAACTTTTCTTCAGACTACCAAACTAAAGTTCAATAATCTTGTGAATTTTTGTTTTTAATTGTTTTAACTCATCATGTTGAGTAAGTAGAACTGTATTTCTATAATGCTGCCAATCAATTGGGAATCGCGTATCAACAACACCCCCATTTAATTTTTTAATTAGCTCATTTAAAGCATTTATAGTATATAATGTATTTGTATCTTTTTTTCTGTGCACCATTATTGTATTAGCTGGTAGTCCTTCAGTATTACCTTGCTCAATATTGTAAGTACAAACATATTCATTATTGCTTTTAATATGCAATACAAATATTTTGTTGTACATTACTTGATAACTGGTGGTAATACGATTGAGTAACTCATCTAAGTCATCTAATGTTGTAAATGTGCAAAATAATTTATTATTCAAATCTGTTATGTTTAAGTTTTCAAACTCCTGAAAGTCATCTACTGTATACATATTAACAGATCTATTTGAAATTGTAGGTATCTCCATAACTTGATTTTATTTGTAATTTATATTTTTTAAATAAACTCATAATACTTTTATATAATTCTTTTTCTTCCTTACTAAAGTCGAAAAGGAAACTATCATAAGTATAAAGTATTAATTTTGTTTTTTTGTTTTTTAATAACTTTATTATTTCCCACAATATACAAACGTTGTATGATGTCTCCAAGTTTTGGAGTAAATAATTCAACAGTTTTTGTGGTTTCATATCTTCTAACTTAGATTTTTCAAAACGATGTTTTGAAATAGGACACTCAATGAAGCCTTCATTTTGGAATTTAGTCCACAAATCGTCAGTATATACTTGTACTTTTTTAAAGAATTCCAGATCTTTATATTGGTCGAAAACTCCTCCGTATAGTTGTTTAAATGTTAATTCTTTAGCCTTTTTGTAATCCACACCATACATTTTCGCAAAGGCCATGTGAATGTCTTGATCACCAAAATCATAACCCACCAACTTAGCCAACAAAGTAGGATGATAAGCACCAATATCAAACTCAATAAAACTGTTATTACGAGGGATAAAACACTCTCTTGATCCGTTGTCTTTATTAAGTGCGGCATAATTTACTCCTTTGAATTTATTACTTGGTCGTCCTGTAAGGGTTTTAAAGTTGTATTGCGTGTGGGTGTATTCTCCATCGATAGGGTGAAAGTGCGATTCGAATTTTTCTCTGTCAATTCGTAAACCACTTCGCTCCAAGGCGTTGAATACCACTGTAGTTTTTGTGTTGTTGAATTCATTGATTGGCTCATTGATTTTATCTTTTAAAATGTTAAATGTATTTTCACAATATTCATAATGTTTTACTATCGGAATAATGCGGTTTAAATCTTTTCTATCTCCTTTTTTGCTATAGAAGTAGGAGTGGGTTTGTGTGTATTCTTGTATATACGTATTAGATGTGAGGGTAATGTCAAAAAGAGTTTTTAGTGGAAAATAATGTAAAAATTCTTTCTTATCGCGTACATATAACTTATTATATTGTGATAACACGCGCATTATATTGTCTATATTAATATTTAAAGTTTCACTATGGGAAATGGGTACAATAAAACCTTTTGTCGCTAATAACGGACGAATATAAACCGCACAAATTTTATTTTTAGTTGGGTGAGTCCTATTATCATAAGGTATAACTTCAATAAAAGCTTCCTTATAATTTGAATTACAAAACCTATTAAATTGGTCTTCAGACTCTACTAACCAAAACATAACTATTATTTTGGTTCAATATAAAAAATCTAGACTAAGTATCCAAATTAGAATTTAAATTATTTTACTTTAGGTTTTTAACCATAAAGGTTTGATGTGAAAGATGACCCCGTAATTGGTGAGGATTGGGATTGATTTCTTTGTGGTTGTTGAGGAGATCTAGAAATTGATAAATCCGTTGGTTTTAAATTAACTAAAAAATCCATTTCTTCTGTTATGTAGAATTTTAAATAATTTCCTCTTAAAAATTCAATTAAACCTTTTCTTTTAATTTCTTTTTCAGCTAAAAGTATTGAATTTCTATTTGTGGTAGCTACATAACTTTCATCACCTGCTAAAGTCCATTGAAGTTTAAAAGCAGTATAAGGCTGCCACAAATATTGAGGGGATTCATTTGTAATATTTTTATACATTTCTTCACTTACCTCTATATATCTATTTTCATTTGTTTTAACTACAAAATACCTAGTAAATACTCCTAATTTATAATCGTTTTTTGTTGGTTTTGGGTAATGTGAGTAAGGAATAATAGTTTTTTCTTGTTTTAAAAGATTAATATCATTAACACGAGCATAATCTACTATCATACCTTCATCATAACCTGGGGTTTCGAGATCATCAAATATTGTAGGTGCGTCTGCGTATGCAATTTCGTTTTGTGGTAAACTTGCTGTATAATTTGTTGATGTAACTTTAGCTAATTCTAATTCAACTAAAGGGGGATCATTAGGAGTTTTACCTGTAAAATATTTTCCTTCAAATGTTTTATGGTAAAATCCAGTATAATATTCTCCAGAACTAATATATACTAATTTAGTACCTCTACTATATTGGTTAGTTAATATTCTATTTTTAGGTGTATACATTATTTAAATATTTTTAAGCATTTCCTTTTTCGTCATATGGAGCTCTAAATACTAATAGGTTCCAGTTATTACTTTTTCGATTCCCATACACAAATCCTGTTTTTGCATTATAATTCTCTTGCATTGATGATGCCCATCCTGAGTTGTTAATTTTTCCTGTGTAAATCTGTGTATGACCATATACATAATGGGTATCTTTACCACTTGTGGGTTTATCATTAGCCCAATAAACTACTACATCTCCATAACCCCACGTTCCATTTTTGATTAAATTACCAACTTCTGTTCTTGATAAACCTGTACTAGTTGTTTTTTTATAACCTAATTTAGTTAAATTAAGGTGAAATTTTACATCCACTTTTGCATTACCACCTGCAGCTGTTTGAGGATTTTTTAGTTGTCCTCCTTTTAAGAAACTAACGTAATTTAAAGCTAAATTGTATGTCCATCTAGCACACATCTTAGGCACTTGAGGATCTCTAGCAAATACTTGATTATAAGATTTTAACATAGCATTTTCCCTTGTAGCAGATTGAGGGAAAGTAGTTGCAGATGGTGTAATTGATCTAGATGGGAGGGGTGATGAAGTTGCTGTTTCATCTTTATCTTCTGCTACCATTTGGGGTGGTCGTGTAATTGGAGCTAAAGAATTTGCAGGTACTGAGAGAGTTTCTAGAGATGTTATCCATCCATTAGTATCAATTTTATGGTTTATACCTTTTAATTGAAGGTCAACCCCATCTTTTTCATATGAAGGAGGGAGTATATCATCTGTCATGAGAAATTTTTGATATAATTTCATCCCTGTTAACCCATCCATAGTAAGAGATAAATTAAAAGGAAGGAAGAATGGGGCTTGTAATTGTGCTTGTTTTTTAGATTTTCTATCAGTTAGTATACCTAAAGCTAAAGTAATAGCTGTAGTCATGTTTGATTTATAGGAAGCAATATCTTCAGAATTAAATTGAGTATCCATGTATATTGAATCATAATTACTTTTTTCTTTACTTACAATTTTTGCTAATTGGTCTGGTTTAAAAACTTTTTGGGTTGTTTGTTTTTCTTCAATATCTGGAGAAGATACTTTTTCTGGAATAATTCGATCTATTAATCCAGCGTTATAATTTGAAAATGAAGTAGCATTTCCCCCAAGTTGATTGCTATCAGATTGGGCTCCTATAGATATCATAGTAGCAAAATCATTAGATAAATCAGCTGTTAAATTAATTTCTCTAATAAAACTACCCTCTATTCCTCTTTTAACCCCAAAAACATTAAATCTAGTGTACTCAGTTGATGAAGGTGGGTTTGATAGTCTTTGTGGGATTTCTTCAATAAATTGTACTTTTGTACCTTCTTGATTCATCCTTAAATCATATTTATTTATTCCCCCGGTAGCTTCAATCATTCCTTTTTGTAGGGTTTTTAAAAACTCAAATAATAAAATACTTCCTTCTTCATCTGTATTCATGCTATCCAAAACTTCAGCAATATATGTAGTACTAACCATAATATTACCTAGTCTTCCTAAATATTGCTCATTTTTGTAAAAAAAGTCAGTTTGTTTTAATAAACTATTAATTATAACATCTCTCATCCCAATAGTACCCCCACCTCCACTAACAATTGAAAAATTTTCATATGGTATTAAACATACTCTAGGATCAGTTGATAATTGTCCTGGGATTCTAAGAATAACATTGTCATCGTTAGCTAAATCCTGAAAATCCATATCAAAAGTAAATTGAGGAGTATTTAATTTTGTGTTATATAGTAATAAATTAGATTGAATAAAAGCTAAAAAAGCTCCATACTTAATATAAATTAAAGGATTACTAGATTTTTCTTCTTCGGGGTAAGTAATACCAGTTCTGTAAAGAAGACCTTTTGGATATTTAATAGGTTGGGGTGGTTTACCTTTATGATCCCTAAAATTACTTATTTCTAATTCTTGAAAACCTGCATTTTTTTTAGAAAGAGGAGTGGTAATAGATTTTGAGGTACCTTGAAATATTCCAAATAAAAAAGTATTAATTATTGTTTTATCTGCATTTGTTATTAAAACAGAAGATCCTCCTCCTCCAGTCGTCAATACATTCCAAAATTTTTTAAAAGCTCCACCAATAGTTTCCCCTAATGATTTTTCAACAGACTTAGGAGTAGTAAGATTAATTTTTAATGATTCTACTACATCACCTACAGAAGTTAATTGTACTTGACAGTCATAACTTCCATCAGGATTGAATTGCCAATTAAATTTAGTAATTTTTCCAAAAATACCCCCATAATTTCCGCTATGTTGGTATTTTGTTTTATTAATTGATGTAATTAAATCATATTGACTGGTTTCTCCTTTAAGCATCAAACTCATAGGGTCAGTTAAAAAATTTGGAAAATTCTCTAATTGTACCTTACCTTGTTTATCTTTTTTTAAATATTGACTATGCCCAAACTCTAATAATAAAGTATAGCCTGGTCTTAAATATAAAACATCTATTAGTTGAAATTGTTCTTTACTAAAACATTTTATATTAATAGTAGTTTTACTTAGTGCCCCATTATTATAGTAAGTTATGTCAGCGTCAGTAATACCAGGCATAGGTACATATCCTCTTGAATTATTAGATACTCCCCCCCACCCATAAGCACCTTCAAATATTCCACCTTTATTTAATCCTGACTGTATTTTACCTTCACTATTAGTTACTCCTCCTTGTAAAATAAAATTTTTAGCTAATTGATCCCCTGAAATTAAATCTTTATTGATACCAGAGCTTATTAATTTTTGAAGTACAGAATCATCTATCTCATTTCCTTCAGATCCTTTATTAGTTAAATTTACAGAACTAGCTAATCTCAAAAAAGGGGCTTTGGTAGTATAATTTTGGATATCTTTTGATGGGATATTAGTATATTTTCCTAAAGATTCTTGTCTTAATTCTATTTGTTCTTTAACCCAAGGATCAAATGGTTTTCCCAAAAAATTACTCATAACTTTATTTATTTAAAATATTATAACTATCAACTATACTTGTTACACCTACAGGTATTCTAATTTGTGTCCCTGGAGGTAAAAATAAAGAACCCATATTAACTTTATTAGGATTTGCAATAGCTATAATCCAATATAAAGTAACATCATCATAAAATTGATTTGATAATAAATCTAATCTATCCCCAAATTCAGTTTCAACCCAAATGTCAGTTTCTAAAATAGGAATTTCAGGATAAATGACATCCCCATAATATTGGGTGCCTATTGTTCCTACAAACTCATTTTCATTTCTTAGGATTTTTATTTCAGAGTATCTATTCATTAACTTAACTTAAATTTTGAGGTTGGCGAAATGGTTCATTAGTTTCTTCATTATTATCTCCCCCACTTCCTTTTGTGGGTTGGTATGTTTTATATTCATCCGCATAATTTCCTCTACTATCTTTTTTATTAGATAAGGCAATAAATCTACTATTAGGATTATTGGCATTACCTGGTTTTTCTGGTAGGAATTTATGAATAGGGGTAAAGGAAAACCCGCTTACTTGAATAACGTGTGGGAGTTCTTTAACACTATGATCAGAACCACCTTTTTGATCAATTCCAATTTCCCAATTAGATTCTTGAGGGACTGTATATGTTAAAGAAGTAATAAATCCAGGTTGTTCATATAAATAACCACCTAAAGTTAATCTAACTAAATTTCCTCTCATAAACCCAGCTCCATTATAATCCGGGGTTAATTGGGAGGCTAAATAATTTAATTTTTTATACATTGGGATTAGCTCTGCTTTTGATTGAGCAGCCACTGTAAATGATAAGCTAATATTTCTAGTAAATCCTCCATAATTGTATAATGTATCACCTCTACCAACATAATTAACAGAATTCCAAGTAGATGAATAACTATCATCAAATGAATCTATAAATGCTCTAAAATGCATATAAACAGCTTCATCATTTGTTTTATTATTATTAATAGCTGCTATTCTAAACTTAACTAAATCATTGACAGGTTGGTTTGTATCAACAGAAGTTTTTGTATACATAGGCATCGCTGTGATTTTATCCAAAGCTTCTAATTCAGTTGCATTTATGCCATAATTCCAAACATTTTTAAGTGGGGATGTAGATGGAGAATCTCTTAGCCTACCTCCATTATTTCCTGGGTGGCCCATGTTAAGTCTTTCATCTATATTTTTAACTCTATAATTAGGAGATATTGAAATTATTGATGAATTTTGTGTACCTCCTTCTGTTGGGTTTTGAGGATTGTTTGTAGGAGCACTTCCACTGTCTGGGTAAGTATATAATTGTTTTCTAAAATCAGTAGGATATAAACCAGCTTCTCCTCCTTGAATAACATTATCTTTACTTATTAATTGTTGTTGATCATAAGTTATAGAGTCATTCCTATATAAAACCTCGGGGTTTGGTAAAAAAGAATTGGGTTGAGAAACAGAAGTTAGAAAATTTTGAGTATATGAAAACCCATTATCAGCATTTATAACTGGTGTACCGTCAGGAAATATTAATGATCCTATACTATTAGTATAATCTTCATATTTACCAGAAGCTCCTCTAGTTAGTGGAGAAATAAAACTTGAAGTAGTTCTATTATTAGGTCTACTCCCTACATAAAAATAATTAGGATCTGATTTTGATGCAAGATTTTGATTTCCTGTTCTTTGATCTGCAAATAATAGATTTGTATTTCCTATACCTAATATTGATCCTGGTCCTCCTGAGTATGAATATACATTAATAGAATTTTCAGAAGTAGTATCTACATGAAATTTATACAACTCATTTAATCTATTTTGATTTTCACCCTCTTGGGTTCTTTGATCTTTAGTTATTCCATAGTAAGTAGTTAAACCCGCAGAAGGGAATAACCCACCCTCTCCATTTGCTGTTGGGTCTAAACCTAAAAGATTTAAATGAGACCCAAAAGCACTCCCAGCAGTTTGTAATAATGTTGATGTTGGTAAATAAATACCTTGATTAACTCCACCACCACCACCTAATACTAACTCATTTCCACCAGAAGCCCCTAATGCATTACTTATAAAATTACCTACACTTTGGAATAGATTTGGATCTCCTCCCCCTGCAGGAGAAAATGATCCTTGACCTAGAGTTTGTTGAGAATTAGCTCCACCATAACCTAACCCACCAGCTTGTGTTTTAACAGATGTGCGAGATAACACATTTTCCTTTGCTATAAATAAAAATCCTTTTGGGGATTTTGTATCGAAAAACATTTGTGTTAATCGACTTACATCATCTATAGTATTGGATACTACCTTTAATCCTCCTCTAACAATAAAATCAGGTCCTGATCTTACTGGAAGGTCGTCAGATTCTAGTCCCTGGGGGATATCTTTAGTAATGTAAGGTTGTTTACTACTACCCCCATCACGTCTATCTTTCCCCCAAGGTAGATTAGTTAAATCTGTTTGGAAGTTAATTAAAGGCATATATTAATATTAAAGTCCTGCTGCTCCAGGAGGTAAATTATTTGCGTATCTATTTACTGGTTCTTGGTATGAATCGGCTGTTTCACCTAATTGTGAAGTAGGTGGATTTGTGTAACCCAAAGCACCTGCTCCAAAATTTTGATAAGCTGGGTTGTTTAATGTAGGATTTCCTATATTAGAGTATTGATTGTGAAGTTGGGAATTACCTACAATACTAACAGCAGGATCTGTAAGAGGATTAGTGTTAGGTGATACTGGAACCCCTAAAGGAGATCCATCTGTGTTAAACATATTTTCAATTGAATTTGACATAATTTTATATTTTAATTGTTATTTTGTTATAAATATTAACCCATTTTGGAAGTTGCTAATGCTAGTGATTTACCTACTTTATTTCCATCAAGTATCACATCACCACCTTCTTTCACGGCAGATATTAATTCTTTTAATAAGCCTACTATTTGAGCATTATTTGTATTAGATCCATTCCTATTTGATCCTTCACCTTCTAATAAACCCGGGAGTTTGCTTAAAGGCATTACTACTTCATCTTCACCTCCTTCACCAATAATGGCAGGAATACCCCCAGGGGTTGCAGGAACGATACCACCATCTGCTAAACCAACTAAAGAATTTACTTCTGATGATAAATCTGGGGATTCAATTTCAGTTATATCAACTCCTGGGATGTAATTCACCCCTCTTATTACCATATTAATGGCACCTACTACTAAATCTGTTATTGCTTGGAAAGGCATTAACACTAATTTTAATACTCCTCTAATTAGAGATTTAAAACCATCTAATAACATACTAAAATCAAAAGTTAGAATACCTACAATTACATCTGCAATACCCCCAAAAATCTCCGTAAATCCATCTGCTATGTTTTGAAAAGCATTTGAGAGTGCTGTTAAAGCAGGTTGTAATACACCCATAACTAACCCTATTACATCACCTATTAATTTAGCTATTGGTCCTAAAATTGCAAATATTGGTTCTAAAACGTCCATTACAACATCAAATATAGGAGCTAGACCATCCATTAATTGTATAAATATATCTTGAAGTTTATCCATAGCAGCCGCCATTTTTTCTTGTTGAGTTGCGGATTCAAACTGGGCTAATAATCCTGCTTCTGCTAATTTTGCCTTTTTATCTTCTGTAAGAGTACCATCTTTTAAAGCTTTATTATACATTTCTTGAGCATCACTAGCTGATGCAAAACCTGCTGCTTTTACTGCTTCTAATTTTTCTTGTTCTATTAACATTGCAGCCATATCTTCTCTAGACATATTAAATGCTTTGGCCATTGCTTCTTGTTGGATTACATTCATTGCTCCAAACTCAGCTGCTGTACCTACTTCTTTTCTTAATTCAGCTGCTAATTTAGCTTGATCACCTGCTAATGCTGCTGCTCTAGCTCCTTCTAAATTAAGTTGTTTACCTGTTAATAGTTCAGCTTCCATTTCAGCTGCAATTGAACTTTCAAAATCTAATAAACCACTTTGGGTAGCTTCTAATTGTTGTTGAGAAATACCCAACATTTTAGCGTTGAATACCTGTTTGGCCATTTCTTTGGTATTCATTCTATTATTCAACATTTGAACAGCTGACATTTCGCCAATACCTTCTTGAATGTCTTTAGCACTTATTGAAAGACCATTTTGAGCATTTAATTCCATTGTAACAGCTTGAACTTTTTCAAGTTGTTTTTGAATAGAAGTTCCACTCATTAAGGCTTTTTCAGCAAATACATCCATAGCATGAGATGATAGTCCTGTTTTTTCTGATATTTCTGCAAATTCTGCGGCAAATTCACCTGAAAACTTTACAGATGTTCCAAATAACTTATTTAGTTGAACTTGTGCCTTTACTACATCTTGAGATGATACTAATAAGTCTCCTGACATAGAGGCAGCATCAGCCATTTCTGCATTTAATTCTCTTGCTTCTGCAGCTGATATTCCTAGTGATTTTGCTGTTGTTCCTGATGCAGAGTCAATAACCTTCAAGGCATTTACAGCTTCTATTATTAAACCAACAGGTCCAAGAGCTTTAGTAAGCATTGGTCCTATAGATTTCAATCCGGCCATGAATGGAGCTATAGATTTAGTTAACCCTAAAGTTTTTGCTTTTGCAGCGGCTGATGCTCCTTGGAGCATTTTTCCATTTTTGCCTATTAATTTTCCTTCTAATCCTAAGGATTTTATTTTATCAGCATCTAAGCCTTTTCCTGTTTTTAAAGCTTTTAGGTTTTCTTTACTAAGTTTTTTAGTAGTACCAAAATTTTCTAAATTAAACTGAGCTTGTTTTCTAGCTGCTTCTGAAGCTTCTTCAAAAGGACCACTAAACTTACTTAAACCTGGAATAGCTTTTGAAATTTCAGATAACCCCCCAAAACTCTTAACCCCAAAACTCTTACTTATTGTTTGAGAATTTTTTGCTACTTTTTTTAGTTGATTTTGAAGATTTTTAGCTTCTGTAACTTGAGCAGCAATTGATTGAGCTATATCAGCATTTAATTTAGCATCAGTAGCTGTACCATCATTAATAGAATCTAATAATTGTTCCCTTTGTTGAGATAAAAGAAGTATATTTTTAGTTAAAGTTTGTTGTTGTTTTGCAATTTTAACATTGGTCTCAGTAAGACCTAATTGATCTTTACTAACAGAATAAGCATCGTTTGCTATTTTAGTAACAGATGCACTTAAATCTTTAATTTGTTTTCTTTGAACTATTTCAAAACTCATGTTCTTTACCTGATCTGCAAGAACATTATTTAAATTTTGTTGATCTGTAAGTACATCAGAATTAATACCTCTTCTTTCCGCTAAAAGATCAATAATTTGTTCTTCTAGGGTTTTAGTCTGAGACATCTCATTATTGAGATCTTTTTGATTTTGAATATCTTTCTGATCAGCCATTTAAACTATGTTTTATTATAAATATTAGAAGGCATCATTTTTTTGATGCCTTCGTAACATAATTGGGGGAAGTTGGTTTTGATCGTAAAGCTTCTTTAGGAATTTTATCTTTTGTAGAACTATTTAAATCAAAATTAGTTCCCTTTCCTTTAGAAGCATTTTTCATTGCTTCTGCTTCTGCAGATCTTGCTTCATAGATCTGTTGGTACGTAAATCTTCGCAACCATATAGGCATACTGTAAACAGTATTCCAATCGTAACCACCCTGCCCATAATAAACTATGTCATGGATGGTTTTGAAGAGATTGATCCTATAAGTCGCTGTCAGGCCAAAAAAAGTTGACGGTCATCGGAAGGGTAACATCCCTTTCGCTGCCGTCACTACTCACGTGGTTAAAGGTTAAATCAATATCAGGTTGGAATGTTTTTACATGCTCTCTAAATGCTCTAGAGTCTCTAGCCAACATGTAATTATCTACAAATTCTCTAATAATTTTTACTTCACTATCCCCATTTATAGATGTAATCATATGCTTTAAACGAGTTGATAACTCAGGAGATGATTTTTTATCTAATTTTTTTAAACCTTTTACTTCAGATTTAATTGCTCTGTCATCTCTATTATTTAATAGTTTAAAAGTAATCTCAGCTTTAGAGTGAGGTAAAGTAAATGAAAATTGGTTAGTATTTTTTTCAATTAATTCACTTTCATTAATCCATCGTTGTTCTAATTCTGATAGGTCTACTGTTACTGTTTCATTTTCATAAGAAAATGTATAATCTTTACCATATCCTAAAACTCTAGCAGCAACCATAATTGAATTTTTGTCTCCAACTACTAAATCATCATAATTAATTTTTGTTACAATTAATGCCTTTAATAGTCTATCAATAACAGTTCCATCTTTAATGTAGTTTTGATTTGTAAGGATGTCTTCTTCTTTTGCTGTCATATATTTCATCTCAATGACCCCAGAAGATAAAGGATTGTCTTTAGGATAGACTAAACCTTTTGAAGGTAATTCTACTTGTTCAGTAGGAAATTTTAATTCTTGCATATAAATTTTATTTAGTTATAACTTAATTGTCATGTATACATACATAATGTAAAAAAAAGCTTGACCGAAGCCAAGCTATTTTTAAAAAAATATTTATTTTTATTAGAAATTTAACACGCAGTAATCCATTCCAATTGTTAAATCAATGTTTTGTGCTTCACCATCAGAATCCCAGTTCATATCAGCAAATGAACCGTCTTTGATAAATGCACCTTTAATAATCCATTCTGAAACTACATCACCTACGGGACCTAATACATCAATAGTTAAGTCTTTCTTGTAGAAATCAGAGTAACCAGCTCTACCAGTTACTGATTCATAATGTAATCTAACCCATTCCATCACTGCTTGAGCACCAGAAGGAGTAATTGGATCAAATAATTGCATTGTAATGTCATTCCATCTTAATTTACCTTTTACTTTTCTATAAGTATTGATATGATTAAGTACAATTTCATCTTGTGCGAATCCTAATCCACTTACACCTTTAATGATATATGATGGGAATCCGTCAACATACATCACAAATCTATTTGCTACCTTTGGTTCAAATGCTGTGAAAAATATTTCGTTTGGATCTAATACTGCCATTTTATGTTTGTTTTATTTTTTTATTCAGTTATAAATATTATATTCTCTAATTCTTATGCAGGAAATTCAGCTCCTGTTGGTAGAATATTGAAATCTAGGTAAATAAATTCTGCCGTTTTAGTTGGTTGAATGTATATAGCACCTCTTAATTCATTTCTATCAATTACATCGGGTCCATTATTTGAATCGTTCATTACAACTTTAAACGCGTATAAACCTTGTCTTTGTTGTACTGATTCTAAATATGGGTTAACCTGACTTAAGAATATATTTCTTGTAGCTGCTGTATTTTGTTCAAATACTAAGTTATCAGATATCTGTGAAATATAATTTTTAAGTGCGATTAATAATCTTCTAACATTTACTCTATCTAAAGCACTTGCTTGATTTTGTAATGTTTTCTGACCAAATACTACAACTCCTCTACCTGGGAATGTTGCTATTGGGTTAACTTTACCTGTGTATAATGTATCTCTATTAGCTTGGGTTAATTTTCTTTCAGCTTGAAGTACTTGACCTAATCCACCTCTATTAATACCTGCTGGTGCAAACCATGCTTCTGCTGTTCTATCATTATTAGCATACACACCTGGAATTAATGTTGAAGCTGGAACCCAAACTCTTTGTCCTGAATCTGGATCAGTTACCATACACCATGGCCAATATGAAGCTGCATATGAAGTATCCTGAGCAGTTGCTGTTGATGTTACTGCAGTTATTGATGAAGCATATGGTTCAAGATCTAATACTACAATATTATCTCCTCTATTTTCAGTATTTGAAATTAAAGTGTTTAATATTGAAGAGTATCCTGATTGATATAATCCTGGGGATGAAATAATGTTATATTTGTAATCATCTTTATTAGCTAATAAATTAAATGCTGTTGTATAATTACCATCTTTTAATCCTTGAGTATCATTACCATCAATGTATTGGTAATAATTACCAGTTCCTGTTAAAATAGTACCTACTGCATCTCCAAATGCACCTGAAGCTGCTACTGGAATTGAAGCTGTGTATACAGATTTAGCATTTCCAGCATTATCTAAATAATCTGGTGTTTTATATGCTACTGATTTTACTCTTACATATCTTGAAGCATTAGCATAAGAACCACTTGTTTGTAAATAAACATCCGTTCCAGATCCTCTAACTACTTGTTTTTGGTCTCCAATTATTCTTGAAATATAATTTGAAGCTTTTGGATCTAATGATACATTGTTAAAGCTTTCAAGTACTGATTTTGCTCTTGTAGTATCATTACCTTGTCTAATAATTACACTAAATGTACCCGATGATGTGTTTGGTGAAACAATTTCCCATCTAATATTATCAGATGTACCATTTGTTAAAACTCCGTTTGAAGCTAAAGCACCATCACTATTCATAATTATACCTTCACCAATTGTTTCTAATGTAAAAGCATTTGCATCTAAAATATCTGCATCTACTAATGTTAATACTAAGGCAGCTGATGGGTTACCCATGTCTGCTGCTGCTACTGTTAATGTATCTCCTACTGCATATCCTGATCCAGCTGTAGTAACTTGTACTCCTACTGTTTCAACAAATATATCATCAGCAATTAATGTAATTTCTACTGCTGTTGA
>Ga0181388_1000117_pt1 | contig 25225 bp, 28 predicted proteins | sample 11SPOviralmetaG_FD_130120 | JGI IMG/M metagenome (GOLD analysis project Ga0181388, IMG submission 130120) | Marine viral communities from the oligotrophic San Pedro Time Series (SPOT) site, San Pedro Channel, CA, USA - 11 SPOT_SRF_2010-05-17 | ecosystem: Environmental > Aquatic > Marine > Strait...
AACAAAGACAGAAACAAATAGAAAACTAATTGAATTTAAGCAGCATTCATTTTGAAATGGGCTATTTAATCTCATGAAAACCCTTTATTTAATTTAGATTCTGCAGAATTTAGAACATTTATTGAAACAATTTTTACCTTGCCTTGCCTTTTTTTATGGTGTTTGAGCAAAGGGGCTATGGGGTAAAACGGGCAATGATATACGTTTATACCTACTCAGATTTTTTTACCAAATTATTTTAAGTACACCTATAGGTAACTGATAGTGTCTACTATAGAGTAGTAGTTATTAGTATTACACTTACTACTATTAATATAGTTTTACTATAAGTATACCTATAGGGGTTTCTTACTTAATGAGGGGGTATTAATTATAGACATTAGTCCAGTTGTCTTTCTTAGGTTGTCTACCTACTGCAGCTTCCATAAATCTCTCTAGTTCTTCGTCTAGCATATCTGATTTATGGTCATTTACAGCAGCTTCTATGTCCCTATCCATTGTGTCTATCCAATAGGCAACAGCTATAGACAACGCATCTAGTCTATCGTCATGTATTAATGCACCCCTATCTCTGGTCAATCGTGTTAGTTGGTAAAACAATTTGTATTTTAGGTCTGTGTCGGCATTGTAGTCATCTATAATTACCTTTTCGTCAACTACAAGTCTGTGAGAATTGAGCATAGGTTCTAATGTATCTATTATTCTTTTCTCTTTTTGTGTGTTATGTCGTACTTCTTCTATATTAACAGGGTGAACTTTTGCTAAAACAGGTTTTAATAATTGAGTAAACATCCCATCTCCAAAGTTGCTTTCTACAATTATCTTGTTTACGTTCTGTTCTTTTGCGATTGCTGTCAAGACTTGCAGAGAAGGCTCTTGATAACCATTCTTCGTCCCACCACTCGCTGTCAGATAAAGCTGACCCTTCATCATCTTTACAACTGCGTAAGCTGTTTCGTCTTTCCCTCGTCCTGCAGGGTCGATACTCATTACTGACCCGTCCCAAGCAGACATCTCTTGGGATATTGTCATAGGTGCACACCAATAGTCTCCTTTAAGTCCAATGTTAGGTATTTGTTTACAAGCATCTAGCTGTTCTCTACCTGATGCCCATTGAACTTTGACAGGTGCTTCACTCCAACTACTCGCCCCACTCATAACCATCATGTCATTTAATTTAAGTGGGTATTTATTAGCGTCTGACATAGACACATCTAGCATAAACTGCAAGGCGAACCCTGATTTACCATATGACGCTTCTCTCTCAAAGAGGTCTGTGTCATCAAATCTATCGGGGTCTGTAGGTTTACCCTCTACGCCCTCTTTATCGGCTATCACAGGGGCTAATTTGCCTAGCATAGCTACCTTTAAGCGTTCATCAGGGTATCTTGCAGTCCATATTCTTGTCTTATAACCACGTTCATCTAAAAGATTGTATATAGACATCTCTGTTTGTGGCGTACCAAGGAAGACAATACGTCCATTTGGTTTAATAATAGCTTCAAATTCTTTAATTGTTTCTGCTAATTTGTCTCTCATCATTTGTGTCTGTGAGTTATTAGCTGATTCTACGTCATCTGCAATGATTAAATCTGCACGTGACCCCGTAAGCTGTCCTGTTATTCCTAAAGATTTAACTGAAGGTGCGTGGGATGCTTGTGCAGGTGCTACATCAAAGCTAATCTTACTCATACGTTGCCCATCCTTGGGGCGTAGATGAGCAAGGAGTGGCATCTCGTGGATTAGACGTAGGGTAAACGTACTAAAGTCATCAGCACGTGTCTTAGACGCAGATACAACCAATATGTTCATCTGTGGATTTAACAATAACTGATGACATACATAGGCAGACGTAATCCAAGATTTACCTACACCACGAAACGCTTCAATAACTTCCCGTCTTTCTGTTTTATCTTGGAGATAATTTGCAATATCATATTGTACTGGCGTTGGGTCGGGAAGATTTAAATGCTTCCACGACATATACAAAAAGTTTTTGAAGTCTAATAATCTATTGTCTATCGTCACGATTTTTTCTTAGGTTTCTTTTTAGGAAAACCTGCTTTCATATTAGCATATGATTTAGCTGAGACTGTAGATTTTGATTTAGGTCTGCTTGTACCTGCTTTTTTTCGTTTGTTAATATTTTCATAAAGAGACATTATTTATCCTTTGGTTTAGATTTTTTTACTGGAGATTTATATGTTTTTCGTTTCTTATATGCCATAGGTTTTCCTTTTCCTGATAAATATTTTATTGGTTCTCTATCAAACTGTATGTTAAAATAATTAACAAATAAATTAACAATACGTTCCATAGTTATTGAATTTGGTCTACATTTTCGTCAAAGGGCAAACCTTCAAGTATCTCTCTCATTACATTACTATCAGCAGGTAATGCTGTTATCTCATTATCTTTTAAAAATTGTCGTGCTACGTTTAAATCCCCTGCTTTAGCTTCAGGGTCACGCACTACTTCTAAAAGTTTATTAGCAAGTTCTTTATGTAACTCACCCATCATTTTTTGCATTGACACTTTTTACTCTCCTTCATTCTATACACAATATTTATTCCTGTATTAACAAACACAGCAATCATTGTTAGGGTCTGTAAAAACAACCCTACTATTATTAAATCCACTACTTCTCCCATTTACTTTTTTCCAAACATTTTAGTTGCACCTTTAATTCCGAATGACGCACTAACAATTACACCTAACGTGTACTTGTACCATTCAGGAGTCTGAGAAAGTGCTTCAAATCCTCTTTCTACATATTCAACTGTCCAAGGCAAGAAACAAAGCAAAAGTGGAATACTAAACAAAATTGTGAGATATTCGTCTTTCCATGAGTCCCCTGAATTTTTTTGAGCCTGTACGTCCCATTCAACTTCACCTGCAATTTTCTTTTCTATTAAAGATGTTTCAGCTTCAATCTTTACTAATTTTTGTTTTGCTTTAGCTTTTTTGGTTTCCACATAACCTTCTACCACGTTACCTGCCAAACCTAAAAGACCTGATATAATTGGTATCATGTAAACCTACCTTCTTTTAGTTGTGTGCATCTATAGGCAACAGCTTTCATATCTGTCATCATCTCTGAAATATCATTACGCATTTCAAAAGTTCGTTGCACACATTGTTCTTTTGTTATTAATTGTTCTCTAGTGTCTTCAAATTCGATACAAATATTAGGGTTTGAAATAGAACACGCTAATACAATAGCTTTAAACATTATAAAGTTCCTTTCAAAAATTCAATCCAATAATAAAGAACAACAGTTGCTACAGCTAATATTCCTACTACTACTCCAATAGTCATATTTCTGTCATAAATTCGTACCTTTTCAGCTAACATCTTTTTTTGCTCGGCACGTTCTGCTGCTATTTCAGCTTGTAATCTTTCCCATTGTCCAGGTTTTCCATATAATTGAAAAATACTACGCAACTCATTACGCATATCTTCTAGGGCTTCTTTTTTAAAATGTTTTTCTATAGCTGAATCTTCTGCTAAAGAAAATCTACTTTTCTTTTTTCTTGCTTCTCCAACTTGTAGTTCAGCTTCCCCCTGTGCATATTTTTTTACTGCAGCACCCATACTGGACAAATCTCGCCCAATTTGAACACCTTTCATAATTGCTTTATGCCCTGCACAAATTGCAGAAAAAGCTGTAATTGGGTCTATCATGTAAAACTACTTTCAATTTAAGATTAAATTTTAGTGAGTAGGGTTGCAGCTAATACAATAAAAGAAAGAGTGGAAACCATAATCATAGCTTCCAATCTCCATAATCTTTTATCTAAAGCAGACAACTTATCATTCACCATTTGATACCTAACAGCACACTCTTTTTCATGTGCTTCAAGTTCCATCTGAACTTTTAGTTCAGGTTCAAGTGATTGTGCCATCTTCATTTACTAAGAGATTGCGTAAAACGCATCCCTCTCTGTATTAGTATCGCTGATAATTTTAGCAATACCATCTTGTACTGTTTTATCACCAGTTCGTAAGGCTTTAAATTCGTCATCTTGCGAATATTTTTCACGAATACGCATCTTTTTCTTATTATCCCACATGGATTTATTAAGTGCTTTAGCAGCGATAACATCATCAGCATCACACAATGTAAACGTGTCTTTGTTTAGGCTTACCATTAGGTCTTTCCAACCATCATCCATAGCCACGTATCCATCACCTAACCATTTAATTTTACCTGTTGCTGTGGAATCCCATTCTTTAGGATGCACAATAGCTTTAGGTTCTTTAATGTATTTATATAGTTTCATTTTTTTTCCTTCTAGTTAAGATTCCAACGTGACCATTTATATTTGGTTTGCGTAGTATTACCACCATACAAGTAGTGGATGTTATTACCCCTTGTCCAATATTCATTGGTAGATGTTCTAATGAAGTGATTCCAATAAGCACTATAGAAGTGTCCTTGACAATATAAATCTTCAATAGTTTCAGCTACCTTACCTGCATACGTTGTCCCTGAAGACAAAGTGTGCATCCAATTATTATGGTCAGGTTGTGCATTGGTATAACTAACTGCTGAAGTATTTGCTTGGTAGTTATAATCTACTTCATGATATCCACTTGTCCATAGTCTTCCTTGGTTGTCCAAGAAAAACCATGTAGATGTTGAATAAGAACCTTCACGAACACCCCATGCAGCTACAATATTATTTCTTGGAAATGACATTTCGTTAGAAGAAAGTGTTCCATCAGCAGATGAACTCATAACTACAGAACGATTTGAACCATATACGTCTGTCTGTGGTTGTACAAGAGATGAGTTTGAAGAAGTAGTGTTACCTTGCATTATTTGTCCATCACCTCCCCAACCACACATATAGATTGGTAGCCCGTTTGTTGTGTCATACAAATCTCCAGGAGTTCCTTGAAACGCTAACATAGTTGTATATTCAGGTTCTCCTGCACATATAACTGCAGCAAAGTTCAGAGAACCACCTGCTTGTGTCCATGCTGATACAGCACTCGTTGAACCAATACCTAATGCACCATAGTTATTATATCCAATACCATATAAGTCACCATCAGCTTGTAATGCAAACATATTTGAACCATAGTCTGCTGAATACCCATAACCCGAATAGTTAAGAATTTGAACAACACCAGTAACTCCCATTTGGAATGGGGCTGTTCTATTAGCACCTTGCATAACTCCATTATCGTTTGCACCTGTACCCCACACCTGACCTGTTGTGTCTAAGTATAAAGTTGTGCGATAACCTGCAGAGATTTGACATATATCTACACCTGATAATGCAGAAATTATAGTAGGTACACTTTTATTAGCTGTTGTGCCATCCCCTATTTGTCCTGTACCATTGTGTCCCCATGACATTACTCGCCCATCTTCAAGAATTACGTGACAAGTGTTAGTTCCTTGTCCTTCGTAACCCATTTTGTAACTGAATGTAAATCCTGTTACACGACAAGTAACACTATTGTTGGTGGCATTAACACCTAGATATGGGTTTCTTACCCATTGGTATCTAGCAGTTGTATCACCAAGTCCTAGTTCACCATCATCATTCTCACCAAAGCACCACAAGTCACCTTTATTAGTTAGTGCCCATGCTGAATATTGGGAGTACCATATACGAACAAAGTATTCACCTGATTGCATACCACCAAATTCCATTGATAGTGGCATAGTGGTTTCCATATTCCCAGTATGAGTATTAACTACACTACCTATACCATTGTAAGAATAACCCCTGTGACATATTTCATGGTTTTCGTTTAGATACATCATGAAAAATCCACCTGAAACGTAACCTTCGTTTCTATCACGCTTAACAGGCGATAAAGAACCATTAGGTAAACCATCATAAGGTATATAGTTATTAGCATAATCTGCTAACCAAGGATATTTACCCCCTGTACCATACGTTGTAGTTTCAGTTGTATGAGCATAACGAGGTATATTACTACCTAGTGGTTTATGAGTGGCATCTCCTGAAGATGCTTCCCATCCTACTGCTGTAGATGAGGTTGCTTTCAGAACCTGCCCTGTACTACCAATAGGTAATCGTGCTTGACTACCACCAGTAACAGTTAGTAAGTCACCATTAGTAGTCAGAGTTGCTTGTCCCTCTGCCATTAGTTCCCAATATGAACTGCCATTTGCAGGTGTTTGTCCTGTACCTGCTTGTATGTTTACCCAAGAACTTCCTAAGTAAGACACTACGTCATCAACTGTGTAGGCAGTACCTGCAGCGTAAGCACCTTTCCACACAAATTTTATTTTACCGACATCAATCGTTGCCATTTTTATTTCCTTTTTAAATTAAATTGTTTTTACCGACTAGGGTGTTGTTACTAATAGATGACCATTACTATTAATAGCAAACGTCAATCCCAAAGATGCAAATTCTGAATCTTTATAGTCAGAAAGTGTGTATGCTTCTGAACCACCACCTGTTGTTCCATCAACCTGCAGTACCCCATTAGTCTGTTTAAAACCATAAAATGCAGCATTATTTACTGTACCTGCATTATGAGTTATAGCTTCTTTAACACGTAAAGGTGTCATACCTGTAGTGTTATCTGTTCCTGCCTGTGCTTCTGAAGTTGTTGCCAACCTTTCTGCACTAAATAGAGCAGCAGTACCATTTATAGTTAGTGTCTCATTTCCACCATCATTGTTTTCTACAAACGTAATGTTTGAACCTGCAACAAGTTTGCCATTAAGAAATCCTGGGGATGTATCATTCGCAGACACCCCTGCCTTAACGTCAGCACCTGTCGCTACAGCGTTCCAACTTGTTCCATTATAAAATTTAAGTTGGTTGTCTGTGCTGTTATATACTAAATCACCTTCGTCTAATGACGCTGATGGGTCTGTTGTTGCAATACGATACCTATTAGCAAAATCACTAACTGAACCTATATTAGATACAAGTGTATTAATATTTGTTTCATTTGAATTTACTGAAGTAATAGCACTCATATTAGTATTAAGAGTAGTTATTGCACTATTATTTGCAGCTAACGTATTAATACTCGTTTTATCTGCTGAACTTAACCAAGTATTTTCGAGATAATTCTTTGTTACAGCATCTTGTGCTAGTGTTGGGTCTGCAACATTTCCAACCTTTTTGTTTCCTGCATCAAATGCTCCCGTTACATCTGAAGCAGCAATAGAGTCTTGAGCGTAATCAATAGATTCCTGTGCCATAAAGAACGCTTGAGTAGAGTCAGCGTCTAAGTCAGCTTCTTTTAAAACTGCCCCTGCAACATAATCAACAAGTCTTGCGTCTTGACTTGTAGAACGCCTAATAGTAATAGCTGATTGGTCAGCAGGTGCTGTTGTAAAAGTTATTTGATTAGACGAGGGAAACGAATAATCATTTGTTTGAGATGTTGTGTCTGCTACTTTATCAACACCATTAATTTTTACCTTAACATCAGCAGCTTGACGATAGTCAAACCCAATAGTGTAGGTCACAGTATTCCCATTTCCTGTGTATTTAGTTAGTGCGTATGCCATATTTTAATCCTTTTAATGGTGTTACTGTATCCCCATAGGTAAGTTAAAAGCATTTCCTCTTGTGTTACCTTGTGGGTCATTTTGTCCTAGAGTAGCGTTAGCATCTTTTGTTTTCTTATCCATCAATGCTGATTCTGCCCATTTTTCTTCTTCAAATATTTGTGCCCAAGCTAAATCTCTATAGCTTGATAATACTTTACGAGTTGCCTGTAATGCTGTACCTGCAAATTTTCCTTTTGCTGAAGGTCTACCTATTGTGTATTCAGGGTCAGTAGCAATTTCATGCAACATATCTATTAATGTTGCTCCATCCCCACCCAAAGGAACACCTTGTGCCATCTTCATATACCTTTGCATCCTGTTATATAAAGTTTCTCTAGGAAACCTACTATTTTCAGTCGTATATTTTAATTTAGTATTAGGTACATCAGGAAATAACTTATCGTATTTAACTGGTGCAATAAAATTCACATCATTAGCTTTACCAAGTTTCCATAAAAATTTCGCTACAACATCTTTTTTTACAGTTTGGTCATAATCTTCAGAGAATACTGGTTTACCATTTTCATCATTACCCCTATAAACTTTTACAGGAAACCTATCTTTTAATTCTTCAGGTTCTAACAAATCAAAAAGATTTAACAGACCCCCAGGATTAGGGTTTTCTCTAACATCTCCTAAAGCTGAATGTTGATGTTGTACTGCTCCCCATTTTTCCAAACCAAGAAATTCAAGGGCTGCATCAATTTTTGCATTATCTAATTCATACCATTCACTACCATCTTGTTTATTAGTAGGATTAAGTCTGTACCTCATAACTTGTCCAAAATCTTCAGGAGAAGCTAGTAGAGGGTGTTGTTGCATCATTGATTTAAAGTAAGTATTTGGGACAGCGTTCTTTGCTTTGTTTCCCCAAAACTTTAACCATTCAGAACCTGCATCATCATTCATTAAATCTTCACCAAGAGTTAATATATCCGATACACCTGCAAATAAATTTGTGTCATGTATAATTCGATACATAACCATGTAACTTATATGAAGTCGTTCTTTTAATATTTGTTCTTCTTTACCTACATATTCTCCTTGTGCTTTACGATAATCTAGCATTGATTGTTCTTCGGCTATACTTACAATAATTTTTAATGGAGTAGAGAAAGGGTCAAAGGTTCTATAATTAAATATCTCACCAGTTATAGGATTTCTTATACTATAAGGTGGTAAGAAACCTGCATCTTCTCCTGCTCTTGATTGTTTATAATCTCTACCAGTAGCACCAGTTATGTTACCTGACATATACAAACCGAAAGCAGACCCTAGTAACGATTGGGAAAGCATTACTTCTCCCATTGCTCTAGCGTGTGCTGCCCTTGAAGTAGCTGTTTCAGGAAGCAAGTTCTTTCTCATATTAGGATGAAGTAACTGTAATCCTGGGGTTAGTCTTAGACCTTCTTCAAAAACCCTTACAGGAGTTCTAAAGAATAACTGTCCCATTAAACGTAACACAGGTGCTTTATTAACTAGGTTTTCATATCCTGCAAGTATTGCTCCTGTTGTGCTGTTGTATTTATCAAAATCTTTTTTGAATAAAGCGTCTTGAGTATAATCTCTACCCTTTTTATTAGTTGCTGTTAAATTTTCAGTTGCGTTGGGGTCAACAATTTTTCCTTTGCCATCCCCAAACTTTTTAAGTTCAGACTCAACGTATTCATCTACATTTCTAAATCTTCTACCAATAAAGTTTGTATCCCTTGCGTTGTCTGTAATAATATCGACAGCATTAGGGATTGGTTCGTAACCATCCTTAATAGCTTTTTTAACTGCTTTATCAATCTCAATGTTAATTTGTTTTTTACTTAGACCATTTTTAACACCAAGTTCTATAGCTGTTGCTGTAGCATCCCCTACAATGTAGCTTCTGTAGAAAACTTGCTCAAACATTGCGTCTGTAGCTAATAGTAATCTAGGAAATATTCTAATAATTCCACCACCATATTTCTTTGGTATCATAGTTTGAGTTTCTAAGAACCTAGCTGAATCACCAGTTAGCATAGACCTTTCATATTTAAAGGCTTGAAAAGCTGCTTTTCTACCTGAAAACAAAAGTTGTTTAACAGCAGACATTTCTCCCATACCAACTTTCCATGCTTTCCATGACAAACCATCAGCACCAATGTTATTAAGAATAGGTCTATAAAACATTTTAGCTGCAGAAGGGATTGTGTTAATCATTAATGTAGTAGGAGAAAACACATTACTAATGGCAATTTCATTTAGTATTCTTATAGCATAATTTATACTACCACCAACTTTACCAAAGAAACTATCAGAAAGTTCTCCCTTTTTACGGGCTACTTCAGCGTCATGCAATCTACGTGCTTTAGCTGCTTCATTAAATTCGCCATTTGATTTTAAATCATCATATGCTTTTCTTAGTTTAATAATGTTGGCATCTCTTTCGATAGCTTTTTCTATAGCTTCATTGAGTTTCCAAAATTCTTTTGTAGCTGCTCCAACATCAAATCCAGTTTCCCTCATAACTTGTTGTATAGTTAGACCACCTGTCTTATCTCCTAGCCCCTGATTACCTATAACTTTACTACCTGCAGCTTTTGCAGCAGCGTTTGACTGTAGAGTTCTACCTGCTTGACTAGCAATACCTGTAGAAATATCATTTAAAGGCATCATCAATTCGTCTAACTCATCAGAGAGTTTAGACATTTCTTGAATTTCTTTAATAGTTAAATTAGGGTTAGTTCTAAGTTCATTAACAAGTGTGTCATACCTAGTTTTATATTCGTTTAATAGTGTATTAACTGTATCCTTTAATAGTTGCTCTTGTTTTGCGTCTAATCCTGCTTTATATAAATATGCACGTATTTGTGTAGGGTGTAATGCCCCTGCTGATTTAAGTGGTTGTAAAATTTTCTCTGTCATTTCCCTTAGAATTGACATTGACTGAGTTTGACCACCCCCAAATTTACCTAAATTTCTTTGTACAATGTTAGCGTCATCACCACCTCTTGTAGCAGACACTTCCCATTTCCCACTTTTACTTCTAGGTAATACTTCATTAATTTTTGCAACTAAATGTTGTAGCCCTGTTCTCATTTCTCCTGGGGTTGTATCTAATGTTTGGGCTAATTTTTCTTTTGTTGATTTTGGGTCTGAGTTTACAACTTTGTTTTCAACTTTAATTTCATTAGTATCAGGTACTTTCTTTGTAGTAATAACAGAAAGATTTTCAGCTTCTACATTTACAATTTTTGTTTTACCTTGTTTACCATAGGGAATAGAAACATCAACTGTGCCATCTGCTTTTACATCACCAAGAACTTTACCCTTTTTTGGTGTTTTAGTTTTTCCATCATTAACCCTTACGTTGACACCTTCTTTAATACCTTCTTTTGTGCTTATTAAGTCTTGCTTACCAATCATATTAGAATCAATTTTTGGTAAGACTTTTTCTCCTATCTCACCTGCACTTCTATTAAATAATGATTTACCTAATCCAATAGTTGCTTTACCACCCCCCATTAAGATAGCACCTGCTCCTGCACCTTTATATGAACCTTGCCAAACTTTACTACCTCTAAATGCAGAGTCAGTACCTTGACTATGTACTATCTCTCTGCCTGTAGCATCAAGACCACCATAGACAAATCCATTAACACCACCAACAGTCGCAGTTGTTATAGAACGCTTTAATAGTTCCAGTAACCCTGCTCTTGTAGCTAGTTTAGTTGATTGCCCTACAAGAAATGAACCCCCTAAAGTAAAGATACCAAATATATTAGCAGGGTCAGTAACCATACCTTTAACAAGTCTTCCTGTACCTGCTAAAGTTGCATTACCTAAATCCCCATACTGCTCCATTAAATAAAGAAAGGCTCTCTTTTCATCTTCAGTTGCCCATGATGCAATCCTAGCAGCATCATAACCCATACGTGGAAGGTTATAATTAAACCACCCCATTTCGTTAAGGGCATAACGTGCTACGTTAGCGTCTTCACCATCATCTTCATCACTCCCCCACTCTCTACCTTCTTTCATTTTAAACATGACTTTAGCAGCAGCAATCCAGTTATCATCTTTAATTAAATCAGCATCATAAACTGGATTGTCGGGGTCGTTATCTTTATATCGTTCAGTAAAAATTCTTGCATCCCCGTTAGGAAATTCGCTTTGTTTCTTTTTTAACTCAGCTTTTGCAACTTTAGATTTTTCTTCTTGTAGACGTAATGCTTTGTCTAAATCTGATTCTTCTTCTTTTACTACTGGTTTAGTGGTAGTAGGTGAAGTTACTTTGGGGCTACCTGCAGTAGCTTTTTCAGCAGGTGGCATATCTTCTGAAGATGTAACAGGTGGTGTTACACTTTTTGTTACTTCAGGTTTTTTCTTAGTTTTTTCTAAATGTTGTTTTATCTTTTCTATTTTTCTTTCTTTTGTAAGACCTGTTTGAAATGAATAATCAACCCCACCATAAGTAAAAATTTCTTTTTCTGCCATTTTGTTTCCTTACGTTAGGTTATTCACCAGTTAATTCAACAGGTTTATTTTTATCAGATAATGGTTTTACTGCTAGACCTAATTCATTCTTCATTACATTGTCTAGTTTTTCAGAACTTAACATACCATCAGTATTTGTTAATCCCATCCTTGATAAAGACAATAGAACAGATTTATCAAGTATATCTAAAAAGGCTTCTTGTTGAGGTACAACACCTTTATCGTTTATTGAGTTCATAACTGATGTTCTAACAACTTTAAGATATACCTGTTTTAATTGAGAGTAGAATTTTGTACCTTTTATTTGGTCTAAAGTACCTGTAACTGCTTTCATATTTGCTTGGATTGTTTGCCCCACAGTTTCATTAAACGTAGAATCAATTAGAGGGTCGGCTAAAACATCACTACCTTCCATATATGTTTCTAGGTTTTTAAAAACATCCATACCATCTTTAAGACTTAACTCGTCATTCTCTATCATGTCTTCTACTTTTGTCATAAGCATAGACATTTTTTCATTTGTTGTGCCATCTTTATAAGATTTTTTATCTGAATCACTTCTAAATAATACTTCTTCCAAATTATCAGTTGTAGAAAAAGTGACAATTTTATTTGTAAGTAATATTTTATTTTTTAGACTGTCTGCAGGGTTTACTGTTGTTTGGTCGTAATCATTAATTGTCATTAAAAATGTTTTTAATTCTGCTCTTTGTAATATAGGTGCGTTATTAATATAAGCATCTGCTGCTTTTTGCCAATCCTCTTTCTTATACTTTAGAGATTTATTTTTCTCTGCTGTTCCATCAAAAGTACCATCAAACATTGTGTAAAGTTCTGCTTTAGCATTTTTTAATCCTACTGTTTTAAGGTGTTCGTCCATTCTCATTTTTTTAAGCATATTATTACTTGCTTTATCATTCATCTTTGCTTTCATAGCTAGAATAATATTTTCATTCCCACCTTTTTCTCTTAAACGCTTTGGTATAGAATCTAATAATGCAATCCCTTGTACGAATCCATTCTTATCTACTGTAGTCATAAATTCTGCTGACGCTACGATTGATGTAAAAACTGTGTCATCAATTACATCAGGGTCTAATACCATAAGTGGTTGACCTTTATCATCTTTAAATTGAGAGTTTTCTATATCTTCATACATTTGTGTAAAATTATAGTTACCCTTAGAATCAGGGGTGTTCAAAGTTTTTCTAACATTCCCGTCAACTTCCTGTTCTAAATAATCAGTAGTAATTTTTGTGTTGTTTTCTCGTCTTTGACTTGACCAATTACTTTCGTGAGAAGCTAACATTTGGTTAAATTTATTTAATGCCCCTGCATATGCAAAGTCATGTACCTTCATTTCCCCTGTGTCTTTATCTTGGTATTCATAAAGTTTTCTAATGTCGTTTCTTTGCCCCTCAACCCAACTATCTAATTTAACTTTATTATTAATTTGATTTTCACCACTTGCGTCATATGGGTTTTTATTAAAGTCTTCAAATACTGTATTCCAAGTTTTTGATGTATCATTAGATGCTAACATTTGTGTTAGTAATACTTGGTTTGTAACAGATAAATCAGGGTGCAATTCTCCAATTCTTACTTTACTAATAACACCAGTTTTCTGTTCTTTCCTAATTTCAGCAGCAATAGAACTTAGTCTTGCTTTATCCTTTAAATCTTTTTCCTTCTTCTTTTTCTTTGCGTCTTTCTGCCCTGATGCAATTAATCTGTCAGCACCTTTACTAAGAGCCTGTGCTAATTGTGTTAACCCTGAATTTGGAGCAACTTGTGGTGCTCCCATAAAAGCATCAATAGGTGTTGCCATAGGAGTTGATACACTCCCTGTACCTATTACATCTTTAATTTGTGCTCTTTCTGCCATAATATTTCCTTTTAAACTAAGTCCTAAACTTTAAATCACCTGCTGTATCAAACTCAAAAGTAGTTGATAAACCTGTTCCAACCTCTAAAGCTGTGCCTAAGAATGAAGGTCTTACAGTTGGTGTGATGTTATTTATTCTAGCTATCATTTTTGATTCAGATAATTTTTCATCATCTAACAACTTAGCCATAATATTCTTTTCTGTTTTTTGGTTTCTGACAGTTACAACACCTTCTTGAAATGAAACTTCATCTATTACATCTTGAACAGAGAAACCACTAATAGATGTATTAGATGCTATTGCAGTTGCACGTTTTTTCTTTGCGTCCTCTTTAACATCAAATTGTGTTTGCCCATATTTATCGAGTTCTTCTTCTCTACGCCTAGCAATAATATCTAAATCTGTTTCGTAAGCTATCTGAGCGTTTGCTGCTATAGCGTTGTTTCTTCTTTCTCCTGCTTTTGCTGCGTCACTAGCTTGTTTATATTGGACTGCTGAACTAGCCACCATCATTACTGCTGCACTTACTGGGTCACACATTGCTTTTCTCTCTTATAAATAAATAGAAATCTTCACCATTAACTCCATACGTTTTGGATGTTTTAATATCAAACCCACACCATTGTAACCAACGTATGCCTTGGGCATTTTGACAATGTACTAGATTATAAAGAACTTCATATTTTTGTTGAATTTTTTGTATCCATTTTCTACAATAACGTAGAAATGGTTTTGAATATTTTTCTAAGTCACAGGAAGATAACATCCATGCCACCCCATAGTTTGATAAATGGGGACACTTATTAACACCAAACATAGCAATAACTTTTGATTCTTTAAAAATAACATTACCTTCTTCTTCCTTAAATTTCATTTCAATTATAGAATAAACTTCAGAGTCAATTAATTCAAAAGCTGACATTAAAGATTGTAAAGGTGTTTTTCCCATAGACTCTACTTCTAATAAATCATGCTTTCGTAATCTATTAGATAAGCTAAGTGCATCCATTGGTTCGGCATTTACTACATTTATAATAGTAAATTTGTCAATAATATAAGATGTTTCTAACACATTAAATCCTTTGAGAACGAATGGTGTAATAACCTTCCCACTCTGCTGATTGAAAATTACATGGTAAATGACTGTCTGATTGTATCTGTATAGTTACCCTGTCATTTTTAGATTGGATAGGAAACCTAAATGTTCCTGATATAATATTTATATCTTCAACTGTTGTGCTTGTTGAGTTTAGTATTTGACCTGTCATATCATATGAACCTGTAGGTCTACCTTCAGGGGTTACAAGAACTTTAAAGAAACCTGTGTTCTCATAATTCAAACGCATAGTTCTTAGTTGTAATCTTCCTGATTGTACAGATTGTTTCCCTTGATTTTCTCTAACAAATTGAGTAGAGAATTTATAAGAAGTTGTGTAAGGTACTCCTAAAATTACTGGAGCAGAACTATAGTTTCCGACAGCAGCAACAGTAGTTGTTGTAGGACGGGTTATAGTTATATCTGTACCTTTACGTGAAGACCATGAACCACTCTTAATAGCTTTCATTGCTCCTGAATACGCATAAGGTAGTGTCCAAGTAGTAGTGTCTGTTGGAGCGTCATATGTTCCTGTTAAGCTAACTTTTCTATCTACTCTTACACAGAAATCTAATCCTGTATCTATTGGATATTGTAATTTAACTTTTTCTATATGTACCCCATCTGCCCGACTAATAACAAAGAACAATTCGTTTTCTAAGATAGTCATATCTAAGATAGAATCTCCACTATCTAATTGCCATTCTGACCAACTAGAAACCATTTTAGTAGTTCCCTGCCAAAACCAACGATAAGAATATAATTTACTTCTATCAGTTGCAGACAATACAAACAAAACATCTTCATTAGATGATGATGCTAATTTTACTACATTTTTCGGAATGTACTTAGGTACGTGAGAAGTGACTTCACTCGCATCCACAATGACTGTATCGCTTTCCACATAATATTCACGTACTGACGTAAAGTCTCCACGCTTAGTCGTAAAGTAGAGGTAATTACCTGCCCCCACAGGTGCAACAGTTGTATCATTTTCAAACTCTGTACTTGGGACAATAGATATTGTCTTTGGTGTTAATATTCCACCTGTCTCAATAGTAAATTGTGTACTATCTGAAAACAAGGTGAGTGACTCGTTAAAAGGTATAGCGTGTTTTAGAAGTGAAACTTTAGTATGACTAACTGATACATCAATAGGTGCATCATCTAAAACAGCAGTAACTGACGTAGGAAAGAAATTAAAGAAATTAGCTGACTGACTAAACAAAACATATTCGTCTGATAGCAGCCCTAATCTATTTTTGTAAAAGAAAATATTACTAACTGTTCTTCCTACAAAAGAAGGATTTGGTGCTGAATCTTCATCACCTACAGTTCTTTCTCCCCAAGTATTTTTTCTAAATGCAAATGAACCTGAAGTTAATACCAATGAGTGTGGCATTGTAGTAGCATCTAATTGATATTTAATATTAGGTTTTACTGTTTCTTCATAAGTATTTGCACTTAATGCTTTAACATAGTAATTATCAAATTGGTTAGTATTATCTCCAATTATTTCATAAATGTCATTTACAGTCGCAGTTGTAGGTAAGTCTGTAAATTCTTGATGCTTAGATGTTACATTACCATTCGTAACTGCTACTTCCATTCCGACAGTTTTTGTTTTATTTACAACAAAGGTATAATCGGCAACAGTTAAAAATTCTAAGTCCTGTGCAGGATTAGCACAAAATAAATAATCAACTCCATCAGGAGTAGTACACGTTGTAACAGTACCATCTAAACTAAATATTTGTATAGTAGCTGAACTTGTAGTAGCAGATATAACAACAATATATTGGTCATCTGCATCACGATTTACAATGTGGACACTTGCTCCACTTACAGCAGAACTAATAATTTTTGCTATATGTTCTGTTGGTGGTCTGCGTACTAGACCATCAATAACAGAAGATGTGGCGTTGATTTGTTCTTCGCCTTGAGTTATTTGTCTTAATGTTTGAGGTTGTTGGCTAATACCATTTAATAGATTAGGGATAGCTGTACTTACTAATGGCATACTATCACCTTATTGCTCGTCTAGGAGCACCTCTGTGTACTATTTTATACATATCATATGAGTCGTGATAAATATTGTTATCCTCAAGTGCAGCTTCACATTGCGTAAAGTAACTCATAGCTTCCTGCTCATCATCTTTTGTAAAACCACCTAACGCTTCTGAACCCATATAACGGGCTTGAAAACGCCTTGCAGCTTTTACTACAATGTATCTTTTTGCGTGTTGAGGTAACTCATTAAAAGGTAAAAGTAAAACCATTTCTACATAATACGTACCAACAAATTTAGTAAATGAAAACTTTTCTCTGTCATAAAGGCGTGAACCACGCTGAACAACATCAACAGTTGCACTATTACCTACTGTGTCTATTCTTACACAGTTAGCAGGTATTAGTAATTCACCATCTACAGTTGCTTCTATTGGGTAATTAAATTCTGTGTTAGAGTATATTCCTGTGGATTGAACTGAAACATTTGTTTCATCCAAGATTGATTTTGCAATAGATACATCAACAAGTGCAGTATTACTAATACTAGATACAGGTGCTTCCCCAATGGAAGCTAACATAATATTGACAGCTTCTATTTCTGTAGTCGGATTTGGATTTGCCATTTTGTTTTCCTGTAAAAAAAAGCGAAAGCCCAATTAAGGACTCTCGCTATGTTGATATTATGCAGATTGAATTTGTACTGCTGCTTCGGGTCTTAGTACGCCATGACCTGCTGCATATTTTGCAACCATCAATGTACCTTGCCTACGAATATCGTATTCGCTTTCAACAGCTAAATCCATTAGTTTTACTGTACCCACAGCAGAAGTGTGAGACACAATCGCTAGAGTATTTGCAGCAGCAGCAACTTGTGCTCCCCCTGCTCCACCTGCATCAACCCCTGTGCCTGTTACGTTAGCAGTTGGTAGATGTGGTGTTTTGATTAGGTTTACACCTGCAATCTGTGGAACTGTACCATCAGCAATAGAACCTCTACCACTAAAATCTACATTTACAGCATTAGATGCGTTAGCAAGTAAGTAATACTGTGCAGGTTTAAGGTAACAGAAACGTCCATCAGCAGGAACATAAGCATCATCTAGTGCTTCAGCAGCATCATAGATAGCAGCAATCAAGTCAGCAGATACTGTACCTGCGTTTGCAGAAGTAATAACTGTACCTGCAGCGTAGCCTGTATCGCCTACGTTTGCAGAAGCTGCTGCAGCTTGAACCATAGTTTGAAGGATATGCTTATCCATTTGGAAAGCGAGTGCACGTCCCATTTCGGCAGAGTAAACTGACCTTACATCATAGTGATTTTTAGCTTCCTGAATATTTGCAATGAAATGCGAACTAAGTAGCAAGTCGTTAATAGTAATTACTTTTTCAGCATGATTAATATCAGTACCATTAATCTCTGCTCCTGGGGTATGATAGGCAGCAGAACTTCGTCCCATGACAGGGAATTGTGCTGACTTACCTGAAGCAATAGTACGTACCATATGCTTATCCATAGCTACAGTAGACTGCTCAAAACTAGCGAGGACTTCCCCACTAAATTGTTTTAGGAACAAAACATCTGCTGTTCCTGTATTATTTATCTGACCTAAATCAGATGGGTTTGCGTTAGCCATAATAAATGACTCCTTTTTAAAGTTAGTTAAGTTTAAGTTTAGTTTTCGTTCTTAACTCGCCAACCTCATTTTGCAAGAGTGTCCTTATATAAGGGTCTAGTTTTGGTCTGTCTTGTCTGAACTATTTAGCATACTAGATAGTATGACTAAGTGATTGATTTACTTCGCCCAAGTTTTCCTTCAACTTTTGCTCGGTAAGCAGGGTCTTTAGCATATTTAGGGTCTTTCATGTCACTTGTCACTTCAGCCCATGATGTATATGTGTCCATGCTTTCTGATGCTTTACCACCTACTAGATTAGGGGTAGTACCAGTTTGTAATTTATAACGTGCAGCTAAAGCATCTATAGCTAATTTAGCTTGTTCTAAATCACCTGAATTAACTGAATTGTTGTAAGCTGTTTTTTCAGATTCAGACATATTATTAGATGCCCAATCTGTTATTTGTTTATAATTTTCTTCACCACCTACAGAACTAAATACATTTTGTTTCATATTTTCAGACACAGCTTTTTGCCCTTCAATATAAGCGTCTACTACTTCTTTAGGAATACCTTTTTCATCTAATAGTTTATAATTGTCTTCCGATAATTGACCATTAGTAACATAATCCTCTGTCATAGCAGCAAAATCTAAGCCTACATTTTCTACAGCTTCCTGTGCATCATCAATAGATAACTCTGTGTTCTCGTTTTGTTCTTCAGTCTTGTCATTTTGTCGTTGTTGTGTAAATTGTTTTTCTAATTCACTATAGGCGTTAGCCATATCTTCAGGATTTTTAAATTTCTCAGGCAACCATTCAGGGCGTTCTTGCTCCTGTTTTGGTTCTGTATCACTAGGGGCATCTGCACCTGTAATACTACCTTCCATTTCAATAGTTTGTGTATCACCCATTATTATTTAGTCCCCCTACGAATAAGGTTTCCATTTTTATTTATGTAGGTAACACCATCTTCGGCTTTCTCCACACCCTGCCATGTAGGATATTCCTTTTTAACAGGAGTTTCCTTTTTTGGTTCTAGTTTGTTAAGAGTTTTTTCAGTCATTTTAATCCTTATTGCGTTGGTTGTTGTTGTTGTGCCATAGCTGCCATCTGTTCTTGCATAGCTGCTGCAGCATCAGGGTCATTTTCTGCCCTTTTGTTGACTCCCTTTACCATTTCTTTTGCAACTCCTGGGAGTGTTGCTTGTTGCATTTGTGCTTGTTGCTGTTCTTGCATCATTTGTTGTTGTTGCATTTGTGCTTGTTGCTGTTCTTGTTGTATATCTTCTTCAGTCTTAATAAGACCTACAGTATCAATCCCATGCCCTGTAGCTAATCTAGCAATTAAATCGCCAAAATTAACTCTTTGTAAAGTTTCAGGGTTTGCTTGAGCAAGTTGCACAATATCTTGTATAAAAGTTCTTAGCTTGTTTAAATCGTTTCCTCTACCTAACGCTTCAACTCCTGTTACAATTACAGGATTTACAGTTCCTTTAGGTAGTTTAGGTATTTTATTTGCACTAGACATCTTATCCATTAATATATGGACAATAGGTAATTGCATTTCTTGAGACAAAATTGAATATACACCACCTAGAGCAGACTCAAGTTCTTGTGCCATAAACCGAATTTCTTCAGCAGTAACACGTTCTGCCTGTCGTTGTATTGATGTATTTAAAAGAAATGCGAAAGCTAGTCTATCTTCAATTCTTTTTACTGTTTCTAATACCACACGCATATCATGTGATTTTTCAGTTTGTAATACTTTTACGTCTTCAGGCATCCCACCTATAACAGCACCATTCTTTGCTGAAGTTAAGTCTCGCCTTTTGACTGAAGCATTGGGTCTAACTAAGAATACTAACTTTGAAGAAGCTGCTGCTGCAGAAACAAGTGATTCCATAAGCCCCTCAAGACTTTTTAAATCTCCAATATATTCTTCAACATATGAACGCCCATAATCTTCACCATCTAGGTGAACCATGCGTAATGCTCTCCAAGGTAACAATTCCTTTTTGTATGTACCCCTAGATTCAGGTACTACTTGACCTTCTACTTCTTGGTATATTTCATAGTTATCAATATCTGTTCTATATATTTTTGTATAGATTTTTATTAGTTCGTCTTTTTCGTAGTCAATACCTTCCATATTTTCAGGTAAAACCTGTGGAGATATTTTTTCTTCTACGATTGCTTCTAGTAATTCACCATTAGGGTCACGTTTACATACATAACTACTTAATGGAAAAACTCTAATACCACCTTTTTTTGGTAAGTGTACTAATACATTACCTGATATAATTAAATGCTTTAGTGCTTCAAACACATGGACACGCATAGCAGAGGTTTCTATTTCCCCTGAAATTTCTCTCTCAATACCTGCAAGTCCATCTTCTATCTGTGCCCGTAAATCACCACTTTGGTCTAACTCAGCTTTAGTAGCTGTATCCATAGCTAACCTAAAGAAAGGTGCGTTAGGTGGAAACAATAACAAAAGCAATTTTGACGCTAAATTATTGACACCCCTTGCTCCTGTGCTTTGAAAAGGTTGGTATAAATCTGTAACTGAACTAAATCCTTCAGGTGGTATAAGAGCAGGTAAAGTTAATTCTGAACATTCCCTTGCTCTATCTAAGTATACTTCCCTATCAGCAGTTAGTTTGTGATATTTTTGGGCACACGTACTTTGATTATCGTGCATAATGAAACCCTTTTTATTAAGCAATATTTAAGCCTGAACCACCACTTGACATATTCAAATCGGTACGTAGCATTTGTTTACCAATTTTAGCTTTTTTAGGTTTGTTAGAACCCGTCATCATATGAGGTGTGTTTGCATAAAGTTCTTCTTTAGTCATTGGCTTTTCTTCTTGTTTTACTGGTGCAGGTGCTGCAGGAGCACGTGGTGATGGAATACACATTTTATTCATCCTTATTAATGTTGTTGTTTTCCCTAGCCTGTAATTCTAAGAGCCAATAAATAACTGACCTTTGACCTGCTTCGTACATAATTTCATTTAAAGTTTGTTCAACTCGTGCACATCTTTCAGGGAATATTTTGTTTAGTTTTTCTATTAAATCATTGACATTTAATGGGAGTCTTTCATCTAAATCTTCCATATATCTATCCTCTTAATGAGTGGGTATTATTATTCACATTCTTTTTGTCCAGTAGCAGGGTCAATAAAACACGCTTCTGCTTTAGGTGTTTCTTCTTCTACAACTTCATTTAAGATGCCATACCTTTTACCTGCTGCTCTGAATGTTGTAATACCTTTACAACCTAACTCCCATGCTTCTGTGTATAACTGTTTAAATTCTTGGTAATTAACATTGTTACCTACGTTACAAGTTTTTGACACAGCACTATCAACATATTTTGACACTAAAGCTAATACTTCTAAATGTTCTTTAGCACTAATTTCATTAGCAGTACGACTACTAACGCCTTGAGTGTACGCATAATCTTCTACACGTTGAACAGTATGCCCATCAAATTGTTGTATTGTCCTGTCGTAGTACAATGAATAAGGTGGTTCAATACCTGAACTTACATTATCTGCAGTTAAACTAATTGTGCCTGTTGGTGCAATAGAGGTAAGGTGTGAGTTACGAATACCACATTCTTTAATTTTATCTTGTACCCAAGGGCTAAGAGTTTTTACAAATTTACTTTGTAAGTATTGATATTCATCATATAAAGGAAAACTACCTTTTTCTTTTGCTAAATCACAAGACGCAGAATAACAATGGTCACGTAATTCTGTCATTACTTTTTCTGTGAACTCATTGAAACCTTTTGACGCATAAGGATAACCACACATTTCAGCAGCGTTTGCCAAACCAGTAACTCCTAAACCCATACGTCTTTTATTAAGTGCTTCTGCTTTTTGTTCTTCTAATGGGTAGATAGTCCTATCCACAACATTATCCATTGCTCTTACAACTACATGGATATCCCTTACAAACGCACCAAAATCAAAAGACTTATCCCATACATATTTAGTAAGATTAAAAGAACCCAACAGACAAGCACCGAATTGTGGTAGAGGTTGTTCTCCACATGGGTTAGTTGCAGCGATAGTTTCACAGTAATGTAGGTTGTTCATTTTATTAATAGTATCAATAAACAATACCCCAGGTTCTGCCCAATCCCATGTGCTTCTCATAATCATATCCCACAAAGCAACAGGGTCTACTTCCTTGTAGACTTTACCTTCATAGGTTAGAGGGAAAGGGCGTTCTTCTTTTAAACATCTCATAAATTCATCTGTTACTCCTACAGAAATATTAAAACCTGTAAGTGATGTTGAGTTTTGTTTTGCTGTAATAAACTGCTCAATGTCGGGGTGGTCAATACGTAGCACACCCATTTGTGCTCCACGCCTATGTCCTGATGAAGCAATAGTCTGACAAACAGAATCAAAGATGCCCATAAAAGAAACAGCACCTGATGCTTTAGAGTCTAAAGATTTAATTAAATCTCCTCTTGGGCGTAGCTTAGAAAAATCATAACCAATACCACCACCTCTACGCATAGTTTCTGCAGCTTGGGATGCTCTACCCATAATACTATCCATTGAATCGTCAATAGTTCCTGACACAAAACAATTAAATGCAGTTGTCTTGCGAGTTGCCCCCATAGCATTTTGCACTCTACCTGCAGGGAGAAAACGCATAGTACGTAAAGCATCTTTAAATTCTTCAAAGTGAGTTGCACTATCTTTTAGTGCTCCTGCAATACGAACAATTTTTGAATAAAAATCTTCCCCCTTTTGTCTGTATTTAATTGTGTCTATTTCTTCTGATATTGGTAATGTCATTCCATAGTGACGATTCGGTATCATTTACTGCTTCCCTTCTTCATTTTTAATTAATAGTTCTAAGTTTCGTATTGCTTTCTTTAAGTCAGTAATACCATTCTTCATTCGCCACCGACTAACGTATTTAATAACAGACCCCTCACAAAAATCTAAATCGTTTGCTAGGATGTATGTCATTGGTTGTATCTTGAGTGTGTTATAATGACTTGGATTAACGGGGCAATCTTCTTCAACCTCATCAAATAAAGTGTATTGTTTTAACAACTCTTTCTGTTCTTCTTCTTCCCTTGACCTTCTTGCCATATAATCTAAATGACGTTCATGTTCCTCAGTAGCTTTCTTTGTAGGGACGTTTATCATTGTTGTCATTTAGGACTCCATTCTCTAGGTTGGTCAAATTCAAAATTGTAGTCTTCTGCTCTTAATATTCTAGCTAACCTAGCTTGTACTAAAGCATCTTCTTTTGTGTAACCTGCTTTGATGAAAGCATCTTCAACACTTTTCCATACAGGTACTTTAAGTATTGTTTTCGCTTTAACCTCGCCAACCCCTCGTAGTCCACTATATCCATCAGTAGTATCGCCCTTCAATGTTTGTAATAGATGGTTGTAATCTGCTTCTTCTTCACTAATATCTAACATCTCCCCCTGTCTCCACAATAAGGAAGGTATTGTCATCATGTCTTTATCTTCAGACACAATTACTTTTTCTCCTTCTATTATTTGATTACAAGTAGCTAAGATACCCATGACATCATCAGCTTCTAATCCTGTCCATTGTTCGGTACGATAGTTATCCTCTATCCATTTCTTTAAAGGTAGATAGATAACAGGTTTTCTTTTACCTTTACGATTAGATTTATAAGTAGGTTCGATTGTTTTACGAAAGTTATCCTTATCAGAAAAACAAAATAACATATCATCTGCTAAAGTCTTTTCCATTAGAATATCTAAATATTGTAGGATTAACTGTTTACCTTCTTTTGCATCTGCCCACATTGACCATACGTCATCACCCCAATCTACTTCCTGTTCTACTGTAGAAGCATATTGGTAGACAACAATATCGCCATCAATTAGAAGCGTCCTTGCCATTGATTTTCTCCTTGAAAAGTTTAAGTGTGTCTGTAGAAAAGAGTTTAGATAAATTAACTAAGAACATTTTGGATGCCCAATTATCTCCACCCTTGACAACCTTATGGTCATCTAGTTTCTCAACAATATTTTTTAACATTGGTGTTGAGAATACCAACGTACAATAGACTTCATCATCTATTGCTAAATTATGAAACCAATAATCAGATTCAGTAGCATTGATACCTGAAGGTTTACCATAAGATTCAAACTCAATAGCAATATTTCCTGTCTTGCTCCACATACCACGTTCTGTTTTAACTTCAATCTTTTTATCTTGGAGCATGGAAATTATTTTTTCTTCATGTACTTTTCCATAAGCTAAATCAATATCAAATTTCTTTCTGTTTTCTTTAGTGGGTTTCAGACCAGTTGCTACCGACTTTATATTCCCCGTCAAGTTGGCATCTGATACTGAAGAACTCTCCTGCCTTTTTAATCGACTCGATTGCTGTGTTACCGACATCCTTTTCGTACCCTTTCATAACTTCAAGTTGTATTTCGTCATGCACCCAAGCTACTTGCTTACAGTACGCTTCTAGTCCTTTACTCTTTAATGCTCTATCAAACTCTATTAACCAACGCTTACAAATCAATGCTCCTGCTGATTGTAATAAAGTATTTAATGCAGCAA
>Ga0181388_1000118_pt1 | contig 25093 bp, 31 predicted proteins | sample 11SPOviralmetaG_FD_130120 | JGI IMG/M metagenome (GOLD analysis project Ga0181388, IMG submission 130120) | Marine viral communities from the oligotrophic San Pedro Time Series (SPOT) site, San Pedro Channel, CA, USA - 11 SPOT_SRF_2010-05-17 | ecosystem: Environmental > Aquatic > Marine > Strait...
GCACCTGTTAATTGAGTTACCTTGTTCTTTGGAATAACTTCAGCTGCATCCCATAACATAGAAAAGGCTTTTAACCTATCTACGGTACGGTCTGCGCTATCGGCTTCAGCCTTAACACCTTCTATTAAGTATTTAAGGTCAATGCCAACTTCTTTTAGTACACCATCGAGTTCTTCTTTAACTGCAGACACGATTCTCTCCTGTTTAATTAAAATACCGCTCTTTACTTTTGCGTATTTTCGATTGGACGAGTTAAATGCCTTTATATACGCTTCTTGTGGAGTTAACCCATTAGCCAAGTATTTTGCAAACAAGGCTTCCTGGGCAGTTAGGTTCTTACGTTCCTTAACTGAATCGAGATGATTGCGATGTCCACCAAAAGAATAAATATTTTTTCTTTTATCGGTGTCCATTTGTGTATTTGCGGAACAAATAAATGTTCCCGTACAAGTGCCTACATAACGTACCTTTTTCTTGCGATGAAGCATTTCGCCTTGTCGCAAAATCTGTATGACACATCCATCGTCAGCAGTAACCCATTCTCCAATTCCTGAACTTCGCCAGTTAGAGCTAATAGGTAATCCTACTGGTATTTCGTCTACATACTCGTAAACGTAATTTTTTTGATTTTTAACAACGTATTCACGCATCTCCCATTAATCCACCTGAGTTGTCAGCAGAAGAAAACAAAGCATTGATAACATCTTGCGATAAATCAGGAAGACAATCAACAAACTTCATATTCATATCCATTTTTAACGATTTTGGAGAAGATACTGAGTTAAGGTCTACTATTTTCTGTTTTACTGAGGAGACTTCTTCTTTCTCTTCATCGTAAATAATAGTAAGGGAGTATTTTTTCATATAGTAACTTATGAAATAAAATATTATGAGTGTGTAAAAAAAATAATCCTTGACTTTTCCCTATTTAACCTTTAGCTTGAGCGCGTCCTAGAGCGCAACACTTACCCCCTTTGTTGTTGCGTACTCTGGGTTTTTTATAAAAATACCATCTCGACTTAACCCAACTTTCAAAAATTGTAGCATTTTGATATGCAACCTAAATGGACTCGGTACCCCCTTTAGTTGGATTATGAGAATCCTTCATTCGTTAATTACCATTTGAACATAAAAAGGAGTTTATAAATGGCTAACAATACAAAGACACCAAAGTCTAGAATAGAGAAGTTTGAGCTATACTGTAACCAATTCACAGAGAACAACCCAAACGGTGACGGTTCTTGGAAGTATGGACCAAACAATCAAGGCAAAGACATCCAGTATGGTAAGCACACCTGCACAGAAATGGTCTTATATAAAGGCGCAGACAATAACTGGGTAACATCAGGCACTACTAGAGATTACACAGGTTGGAAGAGAACCAGAATCACCTTACCAGTGGAGTTCATAGGTGCAACCGAGGAAGAAGTCAGAGAAGCAGGGTTTGCTAGGAACATAATGGTAGATGTATTCAAAGACACCATCTCACTTGGGGACGGTATCGAGCCAATCGAGGACTAATCCTTCCCTCTTAGGAGGGAGAACCATATGATACTACTGTAGCTATTATAGTTACACAACAGTTAAACAGTCACCTTCTGAGTCTCACCGCATCGAGGCTTGGGAGGTGGCGCAACTTGGAGTTAATAGTGACAAATTCTTATTTAAATATGTTAGTCAATATATTATACCACTTAGGTATGTCAATCGTGTGGACTATCGCTTATACTATTTCAAGCCTAGTCATACTCGCTAAGAAATTTTGGTATGTATGGTTCATCTACATCCTAATCCAATTCGCACAACTATATATTAATGTGCAAGGATTAATCAAGTGACAAGACAACAATTATTAGAGAAATTAAAAGACCTGCAAACTAAAGCAAGTAAAGATTCTGTAGAGTTTTTAACTAGTAATAGTTATGACGAATGGGATAGAAATGATAACTATAGAATTGGTCGTATTGATGGTAAGAAAGATGCCTACAATAAAATCATTAAACTATTGGAAAAATAACAATGCACAATACTACTAAACAACATAGCGGAAAATTTATACGTAAGATTGGTGGTTGGGGAAAGTATTATGAATACCTCGCTAAACAAAAGCAACCAATTAAAGCCGAGAAAAAGATAGGTCGCAATAACCTTGTCACTATAAAGAAAGGTGATGCAGTAAAAGTGCTAAAGTTTAAGAAAGCACAACAATATTTAAATCAAGGTTGGACACTTGATACAACTAAATAAACAGTTCAATTTCACATAACCTAAACAAGGAGCAACAAAATGATAGAATCCTATCTAATGTACTCTCTAGTCATACTTATGAGTGGTGCAATGATTATGCCAATTGCATATGACTTAGTTGAAGAGTACAAACTAAACCAAACCGTAAAAAGATTGCAACTCGAACACGAAACAAGAGTCTATTGTGCCGATTGCAGTAACTACAAACATCAAAACAAAATGTTCACACTAGATACTTGTCTTGATTGTTATGATATTCAAATATGTAAACAAATGGAGCAAAATAATGGCTAAATCATACTACTTAATGAAAACAATTTTCGAAAACCAAGAAATAAAAAAAACAAAAAGAGTTGGCAAGAAATATGTTCATTTTGTTCTTCCTAACGGTTTTCCACTAAAAATCACACACAATAACTATAAAATATGGAACGGAGGTGTACTTTGAGAAATAATAAAACTACTAAAATACAAAAACGTAAAAAGAACGAACAATTAAGAAAAAATGGTCGTACCCCTGCTCAAATTGCTCGTAAAAAACGAAAACAAACTAAAAAAGGGGGTGGATAAGATGAAATCAGTCAAAGTAGAAATATTTTTCAGATACGATGCAGATGGCGAAAGAATCTATGATATTCCTTCAGAAAAGAAATTAAAAGAGCAATTATGTGTTGGTTGGGACGTTGAAGCTGATGAAGATGGTCCTTACTATGTTCAATGTAAATGCAAACAATGTTTAGAGATTGATGTTCAAGAAAATCTAAATACATATGCTAATGAGGATTTAAGATGAGAATACGATATAAAAGATCAGTTTCAGGTAAAATGATCTACCAATTCACAGATTATTCTTCGTTTGAGCTGCACTTTAGAGGTTCAGACTATCAAATCAGAAAAGATAATAAAATAGTTAAGTATTTAGATGGTGCTAATGGACACGAAACCTGTTTAGAAGATGCTTACAAATATATAAGGCAAAGAACAATGAAAAACAACAATGAAGAAACTATAGAAATTCCAATGCTCTATCATATTGATGAAAAAACTGGTAAAAAAATATATGATTTAGAAGAAATGGCAAATGAGTTTGAAAATAAATTAAACAAATTAACACAATCAACTGTTATGTGTTCTATTTTGGAGGATTAAATGAGAAAAATGCAAAGTGAAGATGGTAAAACAACTGTAAAAATAACAAAACACATTGTATTGAAGAATTTTTGGGAATATTATGTTGTATATGACGATGAAATGCAATTTGAAGAGAACGATGACATTCAGTTTGCTTATGTACTAGGATTTGCTCAAGAATTTGGCAATATTTCAATGTCAGAAATGAAACCACACATTATTTCAGAAACAACCAATTTAAATGATGTTGCACCTGCACCAGATTGGAAATGGATTGGAGATAATGAATCAATAAAAAGGAGTGTAAAATGATAATACTTACATTGTCAGAATGGGCGATAAATGCCCTTTTATGGTTAGTTGTTGTTAATGCGCTAGTGTTTACTTACGAAAATGTAAAAACACGTTTAAAACAAAAAGGAGAAAGCAATGGGTAATATTACAGAAACAAGTGTGTTTGAAGAGATGGTAAAAGATACAGAAACAAAATTGTTTGAAGATAAACTTGAAAATATGATAAACGAAATAATATCAGAACAAGGGAAAAAAGACATAGACGTTTTGAACACACTTCACTCATATCACAAAGAAATCTTAACTACAACAGCAGATTGCATAGAACAGTTTCGTGATAAACGAGATGCTTCTAATAAAGATAAAAATATCAATCAAGGTTGGGTTGAAGCTTTGAGATATTCTGAAAAGATATTTACTGAATGTTTTGAAAAAGTTAAAGATACAATAATTAGTGACCAGGAGAAGAAATAAAATGACAAATGAAAATGATTTAATTTTTGATGAACTCTATTTGCAATACGAACCTGTATTAATTGATGCTTTAGAAGAGGCAATAGAGTTTATGATTGAAGACGATTTATCATTAACAGATGTTGAAAAAATATTGTTTGTTTGGTTTGAACGCTCTCAATCAAAAGAACAATTCATAGCAAAAAACGCAGAGCGACTAATAAAGGAGAGCAAATAATGGCTCTAATCTCAATAGATAGGTTTATCTCAAGAGGAAATGTCAGAGATAGCAAAGTCAATAAAAGCGATGAGAATTATAAGATTCTTAAAGCGAACATTAAGGAAATAGGACTCGTCCAACCTATTACATATCGTGTTGATGAAAAAGACAACTATGTAGTAATAGATGGTCATCAAAGACTGCAAATACACAAAGACCTTAAATTAACTGAAATAAAAGCGTATGAAAGTAACGGAGAAGTTGACGACTTAACAAAGCAGTTGTCTACTAATATGTTTCGAGTTCCTATGACTCACTTAGACGCATCATTCACAATAGATAAAATGGTAGAACAAGGAATTGTAACTACAAAGAAACAATTGATGAAAAAGTTCGGTAAAACTGGTCCGTGGATAAATGTAGCGCTTGCATTTTGCAACATACACCCTTTTATTCGCAATTATTTCAAACAACCAGAAATAAAAGTCACTAGTAAAGTTCAAGAACTTTTAGAGTCTATATCTGAATCACCTATTAATACTCAAGAAAGAGAAATAGCAGACGAATTCAATGACTATCCTTCTCAAGAGGATTTCAATCAATACATAGAAGACTATAGTTCTTATTCAAGTGGACCTCAAGAGAACATAGAAGACTTCTTAGACAGATTGGAATACTCAGTTAGAGGCACAGAAGCTCATTTCAAAATTATTTGTGATGTGATTGGTCTTGAAACATTCAGAGAATATGAAACAAGTCACGATGTAAAAGCAGAATACCAAAACAATCTATTCAAAGAATATGCAGATAGCTATTTTTGTGAAGACAATGATTTCCTTTGGGAAGTTTTTACAGCAGAAACTCCAATTGGACATTGGTTGCTTCAAAATGAAACTCCAATACAAGAAATAGAATCTGATGAATACATATATTTTGATTTTTCAAATAAGGTTTCAACTTTAAAATCTAAAATAAAGAAATCTTCAGGAGTACCAGTTAAAAATGTTGAGATAACAGGTGTTACTGGAAGTGTATTTAACCCAAGATTATCTTATAATGTCTTATCTGAAGCAATAGATGAAGAACCTGAAAGTTATGAAGGCGATAATGAAGATGTTGAATATGAAAAATCAGCAAAAGAACAAGTAGTAGACCCTCATTTCCTTAAATACAACAAGTTCAACAAGTGGGCACATCCTTACATCACAGAACATATCTTAAAAAGTGTAGACACATTAAAAACTGACCCATTTGGATGCAATGAAAACTTCAAATGGATAATGGTTGAGTTACAAATAAGACCTAGTTTTGATGTTGGTTGGATGTTAGAAGATGAAGAAGGACATCCTCTTAAGAAATTCCTTGTTGATAATAGTGAACTGTACTCAAATGATGATTTAATTCAACATATGGCTACACATTAGTTTAACCGATACTACGAAGATGCTGATTTTGGACAAATAGACAAATTATTGGAAATACACGAAGCAGTTAATTGCAAAGAATGGCTTGCTGAAGTTTTCAAAACCAATAAAGATGCACGTAAAGACTATCTCAACATAATGAAAAAAGATGAACTTGTTGAAATTGCAACGGAAAAGCATAATGTTCCTGATACAGACTATGGAAAGTTAGGTAAAGCTGATTTAGTAGAGGCTGTTAGCGATATGGAGTTTGATGAAATTCCCTTGTTTCATTTAGTATTAACAAATGAAGGAAGTGGAGCAAATCATATAGGTAGTTATAGGTAAAAACCTATTGTAACTCCAATAAAATAGGCTATTTAGGCAGTGTTTTGTAAATTCAGACAAGAAATATATTCAAAAACAAGGCATTGCCTAATGCTTAAAGGAGCAGAAATTGTATAAACATTTAGACCCTACAATTCTTCAATCAAAAACAATGAGATACGTAATTGGCATATTAGAAAAAGCATATTATGAATCAAGAGCAAATAAAACAACAAGAAAACACGTAGAGCACATTTTAGGACAGTTTAGAAGAGCCGATAATGTACGAAAAAACAAAATAGGACAACCACTCAATGAAAAAAACAACAGACAATAAAAAAACAAAAAAAGAATCAAACAAACCTCAATCAGAAAAAGAATTAAACCCTAAACAAGAAGCTCAATACAAAACTTGGTTACATTCTTCTAGTCCATTTCTTTTTGGTAAGATATATGGAGGTAAAAAGTGAAGAAAGACGATATATTTACTAAAGTAAAAGAAGTCTTAGAAGATGTTCCCGAAGCAAGAGAAAGCGATTCTTATCTTTGTTTTAAATTTTACCAAAAAATAAATCCAAAGTTTAGACCGTCTCAAGGCTCACCAATGACTGTAAATGATTTCTTTCAGAAATTACATAATAAAGACTTACCTGCAATGGCAACTGTAACTAGAGTTAAAAGAGCAGTTATGGAACATTATCCAGAACTTGAAGGTAAAAATCGTAAAGCTAAGAAAACAAAGGGTGTTGAGAAAATGGTTACTTGGGTTTTAAAGAAGAAAAACGATGAGCCTCAAATACGTTCAGCAAGGAGAACATTAAATGGACATAATTAAAGCTTACAATAACTATTTAGTTAACATCAATAAAACAAACGGAGAAAGAAGACACAAAGAAGCAAAGGGTAGATATAGTGCAAGCGGCTCGGGAATGTGCTTGAGAAAACACTATTACAGGAAAAATGGAGCTGAATCAATTCAATCAGATGACAAAAGTCTAAGAACAATGAGACTTGGTACAATATTTGGTAAAGATATTGAAGATGCAATGAAATATACAAACGTATGGAAAAAACAAGAAGGTCACAAGATTAATATCTATACAGAGAAATTCCTAGAACACCCTACACTTCCTATTTGTGGACACTTTGACATTCTAGTTGTAGATGAAAATGGAGATGGTCAATTAATTGACATTAAAACTGCTCACGACTTTAAATACAAAGGAATGTTCGGAAGAAAAAAAGACCCAAACCCTTCAACCAATTATCAAATGCAATTAGGTACATATGCTTGGATGCTAAATGAAACAAAAAAATTATGCAACCAAGTAACAAGTATGGAACTTGTTTATTTTAATAAAAACGATGCAAGAATGGACAGTTGTAATGTTCCATTAGATTTTATTGAAATTGCACAAGACTATTGGGAATTGTTATTTGATAACGATGAAAACATTCCCCCTATAGGTAATATGGTTCCTGCATACGATTGGGAATGTGGGAAGTATTGTGAATTTAGAGGAGTGTGTAATTCTCCATTAATAAAAAGATAAACCAATAAAGAAACCAACAATAAACCAAAGGAGGCTTTAATTGCCTAAAAAAACAACAAAAGACACAATCGTTTCTATAAATGGTTCTACTGATAACGTAGCAATCATTGAAAAACGAGAACAAATTTCCAGTAGTAAAACCCCAAAACAGTTCGTAAAAAAACGACCAGATGGCTTTGATTATGTAGAAGAATCATATATGAGGGCTATGTTAAATAAAAGTTATCCAAATTGGTCTTGGATTTCTTCAGGTAATAATCCTGTTGAACTTACAACAGATTGGGTGAAAGTAACTGCTACGTTAGTTATAGAGGATAACGGAGTTGTCCGTCAATTCTTTTCCCCAGGAGCTGCAAGAATAGCTTACAAAAGAGGTGAACCACATACACTTGATAATGTGATTGACCTTGATAAAGCAATTGCTTCTGCAAACACCAATGCTTTCAAAAGGTCGGTAAACAGACTCTGTAATATTGCTGATGATGTTTACAAAAAACAGGTCAAAACCGACTTTATGACAATAGAACAAGAAGAACAATATGATGAACTTATCAAAGAAGCTAAAAAACAAGGTATGCCATTAACTAGACTAGCCAATTGGGCTAATGCAAAAGAAAGGATATACCAAAGTAATTTTGTAGATGCCTACAATACCTTCTATGAAGAAGTAAATCACTTACAAACCAAAAAACAAACAACGAAGAAAAAAAAGGAGAAATAAATGCCAATACCATTTAACCCTAAAGAAGCAACCACCGAGAAGAAGGACTTTAAGCCTATTGTCGATGGTAAATACTTTACTAACATTATCGAATACGGTGAGCCTAAAGTAGATATTTCTACTAAAAAAGGTGCAATGTGTGACATACTTAAAATAACTTTACAAATTGACGGTGAAAAACATCCTGAATTAGACGGAAGAAGAATCTGGGCTGATGTATGGATTACTAAAGAAGTCAATGGTAAAAATCCAAGTTCTAACGATAATTTAAAATTCTACAAATTCCTTGAGGCTATTGAATACCCATTGGAACAAGAAGAAGCTGAAATTAATGGAACTACAAAAATGGTTAAGATGTTACCGCAAGGTGCAAAAGAAATATTCTCTGAATATATTACAGGCAAACCATTAATGGTTACTACTTATACTGACAATTGGACTGATAAAGATGGAAACCCAAAGCAAACCGCAAAAGTTAAGTATTTTGAAGAATGGAAAAGTGGAAAAGCAGTTGACGTAACTGAAGACGACTTACCTTTCTAACACATTAAAACCCCGTGGGGGAAGATAAACCTATCTCATTGCTCCGATAGGTTACTCACAACTACACAACTGTCTTCCCCCACATTATTTAAAAAAACAATATGAAAAAAGAAAATAAAAGTAAACAAAAAGACGTTGTACCTACAACGGAAGTAAGAAGTGGATGTTGTGATGCTCCACTATATGTGTCAATAGAAACACCAATATGTATGGAATGTAATGAGCATTGTGATATTGTTAGAAGAAGTGTAAATGATAAACCAATAGGATTAAAGGATTTAAGATGAAATACAAATGCCCTGCTTGTGGATATCAACCTAATAAACAAGATGCTCTTGTAGAAACTAGGCTTATGTTTAATAAATATTCTAAAGACATTAAAAAACATTTAAAAGAAATAATAAAAGTTGTTAATAAAAATAGTTATTCAGGTCAAATACCTATAGAATATAAATATAGATTTTTATATGGCTTATCTGTTATTGACGAAACTGCAATAAGAAGTACAATTCAAGTATGGAATAGTAGGCAATACGGTAAGCAAGGAAAAGGTTTGCAATATTTTATTGCAATTGCAAGAAGTACACAAGAAACTGGAGTTGCTCAACTCAAAGCAGAACAATTAATGAGAGGTAGTAACCCTCCAGATTTTAATAAACCAAAAAAAGAAAAGGATAAAAGCAAGTATGACAAATACAACAAAGCATACAACAACCTCAAAGAAACAAGACACCCCCCAAAGTTTTAGTTTTGGTTGGGAAGTAGAAAAAAGAAATGTTTTCTATGAGTCTAAAGTTCTTGGCACGCAAAAGGTAAGTAATCTTATACCAAATAGATTTGCCTTAGTAAGAGATGACAATGATAAATGGTTGTCTACTGTTTCAGACAGATATACACCATTTTATAATAGAAGGTTTGAGAGAATCGTTAATTCTTATATGGAATTAGGTAGCACTAATCCAATGATACAAGAGTTTAATGGTGGTGGAAGATTGTCAGTTCAACTAAAGAACGTAGGGATAGAAACTGAGGCTTTAACTGGTCAAATAATGAGCGACACAGGTATAAACATAGACGATGCTCACAAAGGTTATATTACAATGATAAACGGACACGACAAAAGAACTCCGTGGATGTTTGGATTAACCATAGTAAGAATCGTTTGTAAAAACACATACACAATGGCGCTTAAGGATTTGAAAGATGGAAATGCTCTATATGCAGGCAAGCATTTAAAAAGTTCTGAAATTGATTGGGTAACAATGGAGAATTCTATTGTATCTGCAAGTAAAACAATGAAAGACTATATGTTTGCTATTGAGCAAATGAAGAACTCTGTTTGGAGAAAAGAAGACAATCAAAAGTTCTTTATGGATGCCTTTGGAATGAAAGGAAGTGGTAAAAGTAAATATGGCAAAAGATTGGAAGGTTTAATGTGGAATTTTGACATTACCTACAATAAATATGCTACGCAATTTGGTTCAGATAATAAGTACACTGCTTTTAATGCAGTTACTCATATTGTAGACCACGATGCAAGTGAAAAGCAACAAGAACGTGGCTGGGCAGAAATTGGTCGTGGTAGAGCGATTAAAGAACGTGCGTTTGAACTGCTTTCTGCTTAAATTAATCTCACGCCTAAAAAGGGAACAAGGATAGTTCCTATCTTAAGCAATAAATAAAAACACAAAAAATATATCATAGGTCCCTTGTCTTTTTGGATCAACGATAGACTACGGTCTTAGACTTATTAGGCTAAAAAAATCGAAGAAAAAAAAAGATGACGAATACAATTTATCCGTAAGGTTGGCGCTTTAGGGACCTTATGATATGAAAGGAGAAGACTAAATGAAGAAAATTACTAGTCCAAAAGAATTGGAAACAGTAATAAGTACAAATCCGTACATACTATCACTAGAAAAAGAAGAAACTAATGTATTGGTAGAAGTTGTAACTGACTTTCAATCAAGAAACTATGATAGTGCGCCTAAAACACAGTCGCTGTTAAAGGCTTTAAAGGAAATACAAAGTGGTCAAAAGAACATTCCTGTTCTTGAAGACAATTGTGAAGTTTGCGAGTAAACCTTGGGTAAATTATACATTAGCACGGATGACGCTTCTGTTAAAGTACAACCCCATTCTGAGGACGCTGAAGAATCTGTTCTTGGTTGCATTTTACTTGATAACAATTGCTATGATAAAGTTGTTAGGCATATACCTGACACTAAGCCATTCTATTTCAAAAAACACAAGATTGTTTATTCGATAATTCAATCTTTGTTAAAGGATGGAGTCAAAGCAGACCCAATTACTGTACTTTCAAGAGTAAAACCAAACAAGAAAGAAGAAATTAACGGTTATTGGCTTACAGGATTGTCCAGTGAAGTTGTAACTACAGCGAATGTTGAAAATCACTCTAAAATAGTCTATGAAAAACATCTACACAGACAAATCATTAGACAAACATACAAAATACAAAAAGTTGCCTATGACGACACATTTGGGTTTATGGAGCTTATAGAAAAAGTTCGTGACTTAAATGAAGAAGTTATGGATACCAAACCAGTTCAGCAGTTTAACCTAGAAAAACTTGCTACTAACACTATTGAATCAATTGGTAATGTTGGTAATATGGTCAAGTTCGGATTTAAAACTCTTGATAGTATGGCAGGTGGGATGACTCGTGGTGAAATCACTGTTATCGCAGGTAGACCTGGTCACGGTAAAACAACGTTTAGCATTAACCTTACAAAAAGATTACTAGACCAAGGATACAAAGTATTGGTATTTAATCGAGAAATGACAAATGAGGAAATGCTTAAAAAGTTAATGGTGCTAGATAGTGGTAAACTATCTTATCATCAAGTAAGAACTGCAAGTTTAACTAAAACATCTGCAAAGGAATTAGAAGATTCTGCAAAGTCCATTGTAAAGAAATACAAAAAGAATCTTATAATGTATGATGATGTTAGTAGTCTCCCCGAAACCATAACTCTCGTATCTCGTATTAGACCTGATATTGTAATTGATGACTTTATGCAATTAATAAAAGTTCCCAATAAATCAGATAGAAGATTTGAGATAGAAGCAGTAATGCAAGAGTATAAATGGTTGGCTAAAAAGTATAAGATAGTTCCTGTCCTTTTATCGCAATTAAATCGTGATATAGAACGAAGAATTGACCCTATACCAAAAATGTCAGACTTAGCAGAAGGCTCTTCTATTGAGCAAACCGCTGAGAACATTTTATTTATCCATTATGACTACAAAGTTAATTGGGATGCTTCTGAATATGGTAAACTAAGAACACAAATTGTAGCTGCAAAAGTTCGCTATGGTTCTTGTGGAATGTTTACTATAGGTGTAAACCACGATAAAGTTTTATACCACGAAGACATACCTGAACTCGAAAACGCTAGTGACACAATTCACGTACACAGTGAAAATGAATTAAAAGAAGTTATTAGCAAGTTTCAACCAAAGCAGGCATCAGTCACGTTTGATTGATAGACATACAGGTAGCCTCGTTCTTACTACTCCATTTTATGGCGGGGCTACTTGTGTCTAATCGAGAATGTTGGACTTGTAAATATCAACAAATACCTGAAGAAAGCTTATTAGGTAAATGTTCATATTTTATAAAAAAAGGTCATAAATTAAAGGAAATACCTCCTCATATTGTTGACAAAGGTTGTAAGTATTTTATAAAAAAGAAAGGAAAATCAAATAAGGAAAAATCTCAAATTGGTGGGATATTAACTATGTTTGAAGGGAAAATAGTACCGTGAATAAAAAAATAGTTGAATTAATTAAAGAAAGAATTGAAAAAGGCAAAAAAGAATATGAAGATGAAATCAATCCTCACGATGGAAGATGTTGGGAGCAAGAAGCCTTAGAAGAATTGTTAGATGCAACAGTTTATCTTGCAACTGCAATAATGAAACTAAAAACAAAGAAAGGAAAAGAAAATGAATGAATACTTATGGGATGAATTAATCAACCACAGACACGATATAATGATACCTATTTTAATTATACAAACTCAAATGCTATATTTTCTTAATAAAAGAAGTAGGTCTATAGAAAATGGAACTTATAAACCATCTTGGCTAACAAGAAAAATAATGGAGTGGATTAATGGCTCATCCAAGTAAAAACAAAGGCAATAGATTTGAAAGGCTTATTGTAAACTTAACAAAAGATATTGGTATAAAAGCAAAAAGAGCTTATGCTTCAGATGGCAGAGCTTTAGGTTGCCACGAAGAAGTTGATGTGTTAATAGATGGTAGAATAAAAGTTCAATGCAAATCAAGAAAAAAGATTGCTAATTGGATGATGCCCTCAGAACACGTTGATATTCAAGTAATAAAAGAAGACAGAGGCATACCTTATGCGGTGTTACCTTATGATGACTACTTAGAATTGATAAAAAACAAATAATTGCAAATAGGGGGCTAAGAACCATCCCGTCCAAGTTTGGCTTCAACCCCCTGCAACCGCTCGTAATCTCCGTACATAAAATACATTAAATTTTTACAATTATGAAAGTGTAAATTGTAATAAAGTATATTTAATAATCTCTGTCTCGCCTAATATAATTTACATTACCTCTAGTTCGAGTAGTAGGTTCTATAATGTCATGATATGTAATCTCACCTATTTTATAAAGGCTTTTACCAACACTTCCTATTGGACCACCATACAAACCCTTTTCAAAAGAAAATTTTAATTTATCATTTATAGCTTCACCCTGTATTAATGACCTACCAATAATATCACCCGCTTTTAATATTCCAGTTCCTATTTCACTTCCCCCAACACCAGTATGTAGCCTCATTGATTTTTGCACTTCAAGTAAAAATTGCTTTTCATCTTCTTCATCCCCACCAAACAATGACTTTATCAAGTAAGCAGTAGTTGATGCCGCTAAAATAGGAGCAGAATATAATTTAGAATTTAATCCAACTACTGTTCTCCACGGTCCCAACATAAAAGCCGCTCTTCTAATTGCTGAAAAACCAGCATAAGTCATAGGACTTCCAAACAATAAAAGATTTGTAGCCGCACTCGCCAACCCAAAAGATAAAAACATTCCCTCACCTCTGTTAACAATAGGTAAAATTTCATTTATCATTTTTTTTCTATCTTTAGATTTTAAAGCTCCTGGTACTCCACTTAATAAAGTTTTTAATACAGATTTATATGCTTTATATGGAGCCTTTACGTTTTTATCAAAATTAGCACCACTTTTTGCCAGTGCTTTTTGCTTTTCCATAAATAAATGTGCATTGTCTCTATATTGAGAAAACCAAGCTTTATGACCATCAAGTTCCCATCCTGTTTTCTGTGTACTAAAGAAAGATATGTTATACCACCATTTTGAAAGAGCAGTTCCTCCCTTTGTACCTGCAAGGTTTGTCTCTAATGCAAACTGAGCTTGAAATACATATTCTCTAGCATAGTTAACAATATCATCTTCCGTAGGTCTTAATCCTTTTAAATACTTTTGTCCAAGTTTATATCCAATAACGAAAGACACTGTTCTTAATTGTTTTTCCGTTAAAGCAATAGAAGGAAGTCTTGCGTAAACACCCATAGCATCTGTTATTGTATCTACTTTTGCAATGCCAAATAGCTTATTAGGGTTATCTACATATTTTGATCGTTCTATTTTATGAGTAATAGCATACTTTGCCATTGTTTCAAGAAGTTGTTTAGTTCTACTTGGTATTTTACTATCAAGTATTGCAAGGTCTCGTTGTATTCTTGTCCATTGTTTTTTAAACCCTTTGTTCAGTTCTTTCTTATCAAGAATATCAACATCTTTCATTAATTGTGTAAACTTATCTTTTAAATCTTTTTGTAATGCACGACCTTCTGCTATTTCGTGGTATCTCAATCCTCTATCAACATAATTCTCAATATACTTTTGAAAAGTTATAACACCACCTTTGTTTTCTGCAATTTCTTCCCAATAGGTTGGGTTGTGTTCGTACTCAGAAAAAGCATCTAGGAAAGCATCATTTCCCGATTCAATAGCATCTTGAACAGAACTTATAAGATTGACTAAACCATCCGCAGGACCAGATAGAAGGTTTGCAGCGTTGAACTGAGTTGCCATTCTTAAATAATCATTTACATCAACTTGACCACCTTTAAGCTTTGACAATAAACCATCTTTAAAATAATTTTTTATTTGCTCATCTGTATGTGTTTTACCTAAAATACTTCCTTTAGCATCAGGGAATTGGTAAGTAGTTTTAAAAAGGTTCATCATATAAGCTTGCAATTTTGGTTGCCCAAATGACCTACTGTAAGTGTCTAAAAGATTAATAGCTACTTGCCTTCTGTTTAATTGTTTTGCAGTTTCATCAATCATATCTTGAAACACTAACTCATCTAATCTCGAATTCCTTACATCAATTAAATTTGAAATTGATTTGTAATGTTTTAAAAAGTTTTGAGCAAATATAGGATTTTTAGATACACCACCATCAGTTGGTTGCTGTTCATTTGCTAAAGATTTTTGCATTTGTTCTATATATTCTAGTGTATTTTCATTTTCTATAATTTCTTTTCTTATTGCACTAAAAGCTTCAGGGTCTTTTCTAATTTCATCGGTTTGAAGAATATCGTTATTCTCATTAATCTTTTTTTCTATTTGTATAGTTGCATCACCAAGACTCTTAACCAACATTGCATAGGTATATTTAACTGGAAAATATTCACCTTCTTGTAATTCAAACTTAGTAAGACCGTGAACAGCTAACATATCATCTTCAAATATTATAGAAAACATTTCATTTAAATCAGAAAACTCTTCCTTACTTAAAACAGCTTGAGACCTGGCAATTGTATCAGAGACTGTTTTTGATTGTCTATCCATTTCAGATTGAACATTCAGACCAAATGCCCTAAAGATAGACTGCATACCATTTGCAATTTCAATAAACTCTGATATTTGAGATTCTTTTCTTCTATTTGTTTTTGGACTAAGCTTTAAATGTTTATTCCCTATGCCTATAACCCAAGAATCTGTTTTCTTTTCTTTGTCCCATATTTTTTTTGTATTCATTCTGTTTGGATAATCATTAACATTTCTATTTTTTTCATCCATTACATATGGCTCTGAACCTGCCCATACATATACTGGCTCACCACTGTCTTTATGAAATTCTTTAGTTCTTATTTTTTTGTTTCTTACCCAAACCTCTCCATTTTTTTTAATTATTAACCTTTTTTGTTGGTATAAATGCAACATCCTCATTAACTCAGCTTTATCTGCAAGAGTATTTTCAAAAAAATGTCTATGAGAAATAGGTATTACTTGGTTATAAAATGTATTTACACCGTGATTTCTTCTGCTATATTTTATTTCTTTTCCTTTATTAGCATAAGGTATAAGACTCTCATCGTCCTTTCTATAAACATCTCTATTGTTAGGCAAAAACTTTGAGCGACCACTAGCATCTTTAAAATCAGCAGGAACCATAAACTTTCTATTCATAGCCTGTTCTACTGCAGGTTTTTCAATTACAGAGTTAACAAATTTAATAAAATAAGGATTAGACGTTTTTCTAGTTGCTTTGCGAGTTAATCCAAATTCCATTTGAAGGTCTCCCCAATATCCGTTATAATAATTGATATCGTCACCATCTTTTATAGGAAAATAAAAATCATTTAACATCCAACTTAATTCTTTTATTGCTCCTAATGGGAATTTAACCATATCTGGTATTGGAGTTTCTAGTATCTCAGTTCTACCTAATGTGTAAGAGTCTGACTTAGGCATTTTATCTACATACTTTCTTAAAATTTTATTTGCTTCGTGGTAAAATGCTTCTTGTAAATGGTCTTTATCATTAAGAACCATACTTATTTTTGTAATAAGCCACATTTTTTCTGCAAGAGGTCCCATTGCTTTTTTTGTTTTAGGGTCTTTAAATCCAAATTCTCTTTTATATATTTGTTCCATTTCTTTTTCTGTAATAGAGTCTTCCCTATTACTGAATTTATTAAATATATAATCAACAAATTTTACCGCTCTTATGCCTTTAGGTCCTTTTCTATTTTTTTCAAGTTCTTTTCTATTTTCTTCAATAGTTTCTACAACTCCTTTAAAATTTAAATCTGAATAAGCTTTCATATTTTCAGCAGTAGCATTAGCCTGAATAAATCCTTTTTCACCATCTTGACATAAATTTCTCACCCTATACACCCATTCCTTTTCCATTCGTAACCAACTAAATCCATTAAAGGCTCCATCCACCCATTGTCTTTTTTAACAGTTTCATCGTAGGTTTCAAGTATTTCGTTGTAAACACGATAATATTCTTCCATTAAATCTGGGTCTAGCAATGAAGGTCCCAATCTTGTTGCAGGTGGAATTAATCGAACATCTCTTTGCCTATAACCTTTTGTTGGGTTTGCAGTATCAAATAAAAACTTTAAAGTAAAATGATGTCTCTGAGAAGGAGTATAATTAATAGTTTTTTCCATCCACTTTTCGTATGTATTTCTCATTACTGGGTCAAAACTCCATTTGTTAATATCAAAAATAGATTCTTCACTATCTTCTAAGTCTTGATTGTTTCTATTACGAGTTACATCTGTATTTTTAGTAATATCATTTTTAAAATCATTTGCATCTTTATGAGCTTTTAATATGTTTTGATTAACTTTTCGCATTAAAGATTGTTTTTCATCTTGAGATAAATTTTCAAATTGTTCTGCATTAAGACCTTCGTCTGCTAATGCAAGATATTGACCTGATTCTATTGAAACATCAATCATCTCTCTCATTGTTTTAATATTAACATCTCTACTAACTTCTGGTCCTACATCAAAAATATCTAAGTTTATAGAGTTTTCGTCAACAAATGTTGAAAACTTAGTTGCCATTTTTTCGTGAATACTATTCATTTTATCAGATCCCTTTATTTCAATGTCAAATCTTGTCCCTTCTCCTTCGTCTTTGTAAGATTGTAAATAAATTGTGTCTTTATAATTTTTACGATTCTTTACCCAATATAAATAATTCCTAGACATTTCTACTTCTTGAGGAAAACTCATTCTTTTTCCATTGAAAAAACCATTTAACAACTGACCTACTTGAGCAGTTGGCATTAACAACGCTTCTTTAATTATTTCTAAATGTTCAGGATTAATTAACCCATCACCCCACTTCCCTGTATCCAATGCTTTCATTGCTTCACTTTCTTTAGTGCTTCCAAATGGAAACGATTTAGCTTGCCCACTCTCATTTTGATATTTAAATGCCATTTCGTATAAAGAATTTCTATTGTAATTCCATTCGTCTAGTAATAAAAACTGACCGTGGTCAAAAGCTGCTTGCAAGTATCTATAATAATGGTCGGCTACAGTACCTTTTACACCGTTTGCATTATCTTGAGCATAGTCAATAATCGTTTCATTGTCTAAATCTCTCATTTCTAATGTAACTGGTTCTTCGCCTTCTTTAGTTATTGTAATAGACTTAAACCAAGTTTTTAATATACCAGTAGTTCTTGCAATAGATGCTATTTGACCAATTGCACCTTGACCTTTAATCATTGAAGAAACAAGCATATGAAGTTGATCTAAGTTTGCAATGTTTAAATTTTTATCTTCTTTTGGCAAAGCTAACGAAGGAGAAGCTTGATGTCTTTTCTTTAGTATTTGCACCATTTTTTTATTAGAACTATGAGCCATTACAACTGTTACTTTATCTCCATCACCATCAGCTTCAAGGTTTCCATATATAACCTTATCACTAGCAACTATAGTATCACCAATTGGTTGTAATTCCTTTACTTTAACAATTGCGTAACCAAATTTCTTTGGTACAGGACTACGTATCATTAACAATTCAATTGGTTTATCTAATGTTTTAATCCAGTTATTAATATCGTCAATATCTACTGGTCCTTTACCACCAAATCTTGCCCTATATATTGCAAACACATTATTAGCTAATTTATGGTCATAAGGAATAATAGTTTCATCGTCTTTAATGTTTCCATATACATCTAAGTTTACATCTAAAGTGCTACCGTAAGTATTAAAATCTTTAATTCCCTCTACTATGCTATTCTTTATAACATTTTTATTCATTCCCGCTTGAGTAGGATGAAACCCTGCTCCAAGACTTGCGTTCTGAGAAAATGCAACAGGCAAGTTATCGACTTCGGCAGTTACCCATTTTTTCATATAATCGCTCATTTCTTTGTGACTGCCCATCATTGTTTTAAATTTATCTAGCAAAGCTGTAGGAGTAAATTTCATTTTAGGGTCTTGCTTATCAAACATTTCCATTACTGCATTTTGAGCTTCTTTATCTGAATGGTAATTCATAAGCTGAATCATCATTTTGCCATAGCTTTTATCATTGTCTCTAGGGTACATAATTAAATTAATAGATTCTGGTTCAAGAATAACTATTTCGTTAAAATTTGTTTTCCTAGTTTCTTCGTTAGCATATTCACCAGTAGCAAATTTATTTTCATCTGGAGTACCTAAGTAGCTTATTTCACCTGCATTGCTACCTTCTTTATATATTTGGTTATATCCTCTGCTATCTCTTTTAATTGTAGCTACAAGAGTTCCATCTCCATCATATATTTCTGATTTTTCCACATCTGCTCTTGAATGAAATGTCATTTCTTGATGTTTAAATGCCAATGCACCAGTTTCACCACGTTGATAGAAAGATGTTTTAGCCCTAGAAGCTTTTGGATTAGTCCCAAGATACTTAGGGTATGTTTCTCTGTGAACACTTTCAGATGCAAGTAATTTTCCATCTAGTTTGTATCTCCACTGACCCCCTGCAAATACAACCAATGGAACTTCTTGCTCACTTCCGTCTTTTTTGTAATGAACAATTTTTGATTTACTGTCTTTCCCTAAATCTATTTTTGGGTCATAAACAACTGCAGTTTGCTTTGGCATATTTGGATTTACTGTTCCTTGTGAAAATACAAGTTTAGAACGCATAAACATCTTATGACCAGTCATATATTTCCAATACTTATCGCCATACATTTTTTTATATGCTTCGTGTCTTGTTATTGCTTGAGCGTAAATACGGTTCATACCTGCTTTGCCCGCATATCCAGTATGTTGTTGTAAGTAATCATCTGAAAAAGTGTTTGGATAATAATCCTCAAGCCAAGAGCTAAACTCAGTTTGTTCTTGAGCGGTGTAATCAGCTATTTCATTTACCCAATATTTATCAGGAGCATATGACCTAATTGTTGCTTCTTCCGTAATCTTTGCAACTGGTACAAGGTCAGAGTCTCCACGAATCATTAATGGAACCATCCCATTTTGTATCAAACTTCTTGTAAGAGTTTGTACCATATTGGGTGTCATTCTCCAATTTTCTTGTTTTACAGTTTTAAATTTATATTTACTATCAGGATTTTCATTCATCGTCCAACGATATAAATCCTTAATTGATAAATACATTAGTTCGCCATCTTCAAATTGATTAGTTCTTTCAATTGCTCTAGTTCGCATTTTATTAGGAGTATTGTATCTATTAATTACTTTATTCCTGTGATTCATAAATCTTATTTTGTATTCGGGGTTTTTATCTTTTAAATAATTAGAAGTAAACAACCCAAATAAAGTTCTAATTCCTTTTGTTTTTCTTCCCCTATTAGTGGTAGTTCTATTTACATCTAAGCCACTAAGATAAAATCTTAACATTTTTTGTCGAACAATTCCTTGTGGGTCATATTCTAAAAATTCGTTTACTCTTTTATTGCCTGCTAGAAAAAATCCATTTTCTCCAACAAACTCATTTGAAGAAATCGTATTAACCCAATCTTGAAAATCTTTTGATTCTTTTATTGCATCTCCAATAGCCAGATTTTGTTTTGTACTTGGGATTAAATCAATTAAGCGAAAGAACCCATTTTCTATCTTACCTGAATTGCTCGCATTAGTAGAAGACTCTAATTTGTTTTCATTAATACTTAAACCTTGCTTAACAGTTTCATTAACCCAATTACCTGCATCAATAAGCCTGTTAATATTGTGGCTACTAAAAAATTCATCATTCTTTAAATCTTGTGGATTAAACAAATGAAGCTCTTGTTTTTCATTAACGCCCAACATATCTTTAGCGCCTTTTGAAAGACCAGTTTGATAGGAGTCTGCCCATTCTTTAAAGTGACTATTGTATATAGTCCCCTTTAATTTTTCTTGCATCATCCCTCTCCAATGAGACCAAAACATTTCATCTATTTCAAATCTATCTTGCAATTCCAACCAAATAGATTCAAATGCGTTATTTGCTCTTACTTGGTCGTTTCGTTGAAGCCTTCCTCTATTAAAACCTAAGCCTTCAAATATATTAAAGTCATCAAGATTCCCCCACATATCCATTGTTGATTGTTCATCTTTTCCTTCTGCATTTTTATCTACAGTAGAGGGTTCACCTAATTTACTAGTTAATTCTTCTACAACATTATTAGCGGCATTAGTAACAGTTTCTTCAGTAATAACTTCTTTACCCATTTTAGTTTGAGCAAGTCTTTCCAATGCAGAAAGAGGTTTAGTTATTTCAGGTTTTTTTGGTTCAGTTATAAAAACTTCATCTACAGTTGGTGTTGGAGGTAATGCTTTTATAGCTTTAATTAAAGGAGCCTTTTGCATTTTAGCGTATCCCTCAATTCCTCTTTCTTTTCCAATGTCCCTCAATTGAGTCAATTTCATTTTAGGAAGTTTTTTATCAAATGTTTCTTTAAATGCTATAGATTCTGCAGATGGTTGATTAGCAGTAGAAGTAAACACACTTTGCATATACTCTAGTCTGTTTATTACTTCCTGTTTTTTTTCATTCCTATAATTTTCGTAATTCTTTTTATTTTGTTTGTAAAATTTACCTTTATCAAGTTTTGCAATCTCATCGTTTGTTTTTCTATCTATTGCATCAAATCTTTTATCCATATCAAACCAATTATTTAATTCTTCTAATGTTTTAATTAGTTTGCCTTCATTGCCAACACCCTTTTTTAATCCTTCAACCATTCTTGTTAGGCTTTTTTTATTTCCTCCAATTTTGCCAAGTGATTTTGTTGGGTGTAAAGTTTGTATTTTACTATCTGTAGATGCTTCTAAAATGGGAGCAGAAACATCAGATTCTAAAGAAGGGATATTGTATTTAGCTACTTGAGTATCCGCATTGTTTACAGATACTGTATTTACACTAAATGGTTTTTGACCAGGTAATACAAGAGTAAGTCTTTCTTTTCTTAAGCCTCCAAGTTTAGGGTCTGATTTTATTTCTGCAATTGCACGATTTCTATTGTCAAGAATTAATATTGAACCATCATCACTTTTTATAAGTTTTGGATTTTTAAAAACTCTATTGCCAAGAGTAGCCATATAGGTTTCCATTGTTCCATATCCAGATTTTATTAAGTCATCTGCAACAGTTGTCACATTATCTGAAATGCTTGATATATCATCATAAGTAGCTTCTGTAGTATTCTCTAAACCTCCTATTTCTAATGGTTGGTCATAAGATGAAAAAGTTTTTTCAGCATTAAGTTGAGCTTTTGTTTTTTGTTGTGGGCTATCTATTGCTTCCATAGCCAATGAAAGAGAATTGTAAAGAGCGTTATCGCCTTTTTCAACTCCAAATACTTGTACTATAATATCTTTAAATTTGTCAAATAAAGTTTTATTAGTATTTTTATATTCAATTCCTTTGAGTTTTTCTTGAAATGTCTTGTTTGTTAATAGTTCAGCAGTAAACTCTTTTAAATTGGTGAATCCATAAAACTCATCTCTTAATAATTTTTGAAAATCTGATACTTCATTCTTAGATACTTTTTTGCCTTTTATTTCAGCAACAAGTTTTCCCAACTCATTTATAGATTTATTATCTTCTTTAGATAAACCGTCTTTTATTGTAACGAATAATTTGTCTAATTGAGAAATAGACTTATAAACCCTACTATTCTTTTTCAATCTACCATTTTCATAATCACTTATTTTTTCACTAGATACTGCGTGTACTGCTTCGTGTAATACATTTTGCTCTAAAAGAGAATCGTCTTGCATCTTAGGAGAAAGAAATACTGATTTTTGTGATGGACTAAATCTTGCTGATACTTCTAATGCGCCATCAAATGAAATGTTTATATTTTCCTTTAACGACCTTTTTAACATTTTAGCTAAAGGTTTATTCTCATTTGAATTAGATTCAATAAAACCTAAAGTTTCTGATAATGTATTCTTTTTATTACTTATAGTAGGTCGCAACCCTTCAGGTTGAGGCTTTCCTTGTATTTCAGCAACAGGATTTCTTACTACTGGAGCAGGCGTACCTTCTTGTGCCTTATATCTTTTACTTTCATCTGTTAATGCAATTCTTATTGATGATTCGTGTATTTGAAATGATTCAGTTGGTTTAACACCAAGTAGTTTTTGAGCATCTGGAGTAGGAGCTACATTATAAACTTTTTCTTTTTTATTGGTAACTGGGTTTACAGATTCAGATACACCAACAACTCTAAAGCTATAACTAAGATTATCAGACTTATTATCACTAGGTAAACCTTGCATTACTTTTTTAAGTGAGTGGTCTGATAAAGAACCTATATCTACCCTGCTAATATTAAAAGGGTCTTCACCACTTCTTGGTTTTACAAATTTACCATCCTCTATCTTTGTATTACCGCTTTTAACATTTTGCCTATTATTTTGTTTGTCAGTTAATGTTTTTAGGTAGCTTTTCATACCTATTTCTATTTCTTGCTGTTTTGTAGTTAGCTTACCTTTTTTCTTTCTAATGTCAGCAAAACTATTAAGATTATTAGCTACTTTTGCAATCTCATTTTCTAAGACCGTACCCGTCATATTAATCTTGCGCTTGTTCTCCGTTGGTATGTTAGCGTCTTTTGTATAATTTGTTTTTGGGGCTTTAGGTTTTCTTTTAGAAACATAATTAGGAAAAATTGCTTTTATTTCTGCATTGTTGTATTCAAGGCGCTCAAGGTCTTCGCCACTTATGTTTAACTTATTAATCAAAGTTTTAGATGAATTTTTTAAAACTTGTAATATCTTATTTTTATCTGCAAGCGTTCCATCTAATGTTCTCAGCCCTCTATTTGCCTCAATCATTTCTTCATCTACTCCAAAAGGATATATTTTTTCAATAGACTTATATCCATTTACAGTATCTATTATCCTAGAGTAACTGTTTGAAATTTTAGGGTCAATTATTGAACGAAGAATTACAGCTTGGTCTAATACATTTGAAAATGGTTTTTTATTTTCATTAGCTTTATCAATATTTTCTTTTATTTCATTGACTTTAGCATCATATCCTTCTTTTTCCTCTACTCTTTCTTGTTCAAAATTAGCCCTTGGACTATTAACTAAGTTTTGAGCTGATTCAATTGTCCTGTAACCAGCTTGCATACCTACACCCATTGCCATTCCACCAAAAGTAGCACTACTAAGCCTATCTCTTTTTTGCTTATCAGTTAGTCTTCCATAATCTCCAATCCTCGCTTCCATATTTACCAATGAACCACCGTTCTCAGCCAAATGTATGTTCATATTTTCTTGCATACGTTCAGTCAAACCTTCTTGAACAGCGTTAGCAGCTAAAAAGCCAGCTTCATTTCTTCCTTTTTTCCATAGCTTCTTATACCACTCTTGAGCCATAGCCTGTTGACCTGCTTTGGATTTTAAATATCTTGCACTTACTTGACCAACGCCAGTTTTAAAAGCAACATTACCCATACCAAAAGCAACTGAAGAACCTATTTCCATTGCAGTTGAATACAATCCATATTCTCTTGCAACCCATCTTGACATTTTAGATATTTCTTCATCAGATAATTTATCTACAGTTGTTGTAATTGCGTTGCCATCACCCTCATCAATTGTAATTCCAAATTGCTTTTGAAATTCTTCTGGAGATAATGCTCTTTTCATCATTTGAGCTTTTTCTCTCATACTAAAATAATTTTCTTCAAACTCAGATTGGAAATGACCTGCTTCTAAGGCAAAACCACTAACACCACCATACTTAGCCGCACCTTTAAGTGTGCCAAGGAATCTATTCCCACCTTGCCCTGGTCTTCCTCCTCTTAATGCTCCAACCATAGTTAATAGACTCGATGGATTTTGAGCAACAGATTCTGCTACCTTATGAAACAAATACCCTTCTCGAAGTGTA
>Ga0181388_1000119_pt1 | contig 24725 bp, 40 predicted proteins | sample 11SPOviralmetaG_FD_130120 | JGI IMG/M metagenome (GOLD analysis project Ga0181388, IMG submission 130120) | Marine viral communities from the oligotrophic San Pedro Time Series (SPOT) site, San Pedro Channel, CA, USA - 11 SPOT_SRF_2010-05-17 | ecosystem: Environmental > Aquatic > Marine > Strait...
ATAACTTAGTGCCTTGTGCTGCTGGTATTAATGCTAATTTTGGTTTTGCCATTGTTTAATTATTTAAGTCTTGTAATGCTGTTGTGTGTGTCCAATCTGCTAAACATTTTACTGCTTCTACTTCTTGTCTTTCATTCATTGTAAACTGTCCACTAACAAAATCTGGTTTAGTGCCTATTGATGATGCTGTCTCTATTGCATTACCCCACCACGTTGTGTTATATATTTCTCCGTATCCCATCTTTTTGTTTTATATCAGTTTTTTCTTCTTTCTCTTTTAGCTGTATGTAGCTCTCTAAACGCTTAACGTTTTCTTCCTTTACTTTATACTTCATAAAACCCATCCGTTAAAGGTTGTGTCTGAATCTGGTGAAATATTATTATTCGTATTACTACTGTATTCTGGAAACAAAGAACTATTGAAACATAAGTAATCTACCAATCTAGTAGAATAGTAATTTGCGTATTCTCTAGCCTTAGCTACTAAATAATCTACTTCGTTTTTATCTACTGTTTGCGAGTTCTCAGCTTGATGTTTATAAACTCCACCTTTTGCAATAGTATAGGCACTAAAAGGAATATAATTCATCTGAGCGAACCAAATTAAGGTTGGCTGAACAAAATCATTTACTAGAGTTAAATAATTACCAGTTAAACCAGCACCACCACCAGCACCAGAAATAATATCAGCACTAATTTTGTTATATAAATCAGTTCCTAATAAATTCTGAATGTCAATTTCCTGAGACACTTTCACGAACTGAATTATTTTGTCATAATCCACATTTCCGTCAATGATAGAATTTCTTACTAAGTCTTCTCTTGTTATAAATAATGCTGTTGCCATATCTTAATTTTCAAATCCCATTTTGTCCCAATATTCTTTTGTGTATCCAGCGTATTCCATATTCTTTGGTGCTATTGATACTTTTCTGTCGTTTGATTCTGGTCTGAAACCTCTCTTTATTGCTTGCGTTGTTGATATAGCATTACCTAGACCACGACCTCCTTTTTTAGCAAACAACTTTCTAGTCCAACGATGATTACATCTAGGGCCGCCTTTATAAAGCCAAATACTATATTCTTCAACACCACCTTTACCAAAGCCAGGATTAAGTTCCAAGCTTTTCATTTCAATAACGTCTTCTTTTCTATATACTTTATTAGCTTTTTCCATTTCAAAACAAAAATCTCTTGTTTGATCAGTCTCTAACTTACCAGGTGCTTTACTGTATTTATATCTTACTAAGAACTCAACATCTTCTTGACCTTTTTTCTTAGAAGTACCATCTTGATCACTATCTCTATAAGGCGTTGCTTTACCTACTTTTGCAAACTTTAAAACTTTAGACAATAAAGTATCATCTTTTGGTTTATTTAATTCATTTACAATCGCATCTAGTTCTTCTTCTAAATCATAATCAACTTCAGCTTCGTGAACTAAATCATAATCAGCTAATAGTTCATTTTCGTCTTGACCTATTTCTTTTAATCGTTTCTCAATTAAAGATCTTGATTCTTCGCTAAGCTTAACACCAGTTTCTTCCTCCATTGTCTCGCTGTCTTGTACGTTCTCTAAGTCTGTAAACTCTAGCGGCTGAAGCGTTTTAAAGTACAATTTAAGCGATATCTGATTGTAAGCTAGTATTCCATCAAACGCATCAATTAAAAGCGTCTGAAACGGTCTTATAACCGTATTATCCATAAGTGTTGAAGCGGTCTTAAGTTCGTCTGCATTGTTTCCTAGTCCAGAATTATCTTTTATTCCTAACAACATTGGTGACACAACTCTATGGGCAACCATTACTTTTTTAGAGCTTTCGTCTGATAAGAATTGATATTGATTATGTGCATCACTTAACTGTATAGGCTCTATTGTTGCAGCACTTTCTGGGTTGTCATTAAAAGCTAAAATAAATTTACCTGCGTTAGAACTACCAGAAAACTTCTGATATATTCTGTTTTCTAACATTTGACGTTCTTCAGCGTTTGGAGTACCATTGTTAAAATTAATTAACATACTTGGTGCTAATCCATTTAATATGTTGTTTAAGTGATAATTAGATATCTCTTGTTCTAACTCTGCATATTGAAGACCACCAGCATAATCTGGACTTGAATAATATTTATATCCTGCTCTGTAAGGCTTAACGTATATAATCTCTATATTTTCTTTGCTTTGTCCAAAAGCTGGTATTCTTAAAGTACTATCTACATTTTTAACTTTAGACCAATTATCTGAATAGTAATAAGCTTCTATTTCTCCTTTGTCGTTACATTTCTCAGCTCTTAAGTTTTCAACAGGAATGTGTTCTACTCTTGCAATAGTATTTTTATCTTTAGAATAAATTACTTGCATAGCACACTGACCCATAAGTTTAAGATCATAACACACTTTTCGAACCATATCCTTTTTTAATAAAGATATCATTTGAGCGTATTGATCAGGCTTTTTATTCGAGTTCAAAGCATCTAATCCACGTCCGTAAATCATTTGACTGATTCCGTTAATTATAGCGTTGTTTGTTGGGCTACCATTATAGCGGTCTATCAAATACTGAAAATAAGCATTGTCAGCTCCATAAGAAACCCATTCTTTATTGCCAGTTTCTACAATCTCAGGAGAAGTATAAGTGCTTAAATTTACTATTCTTAAATCGTTCATATTATATTATTATAAAATCATTATCAAAACTGTCTTCACTAACAAATTTGTCTTTATTTATTGAGTAATAATCATTATTTGATTGATTAATAGTTTGATCAGTACAAAAAACTTTGTCTTTGTATATTATATCACTACCGTTTAGAACTTCTAAAGTGAAAAAATCACTTTCTACAAGTGTTCCAAAAACAGCTGAAAACGATAAATAATTACCGTCTATTATTGAAGTAGCATTAACAGAAACAATTACATTTGTGCTTTCGCTTCTTAACTTTAGAGTTAAAGTACCCACAACGAATTGTCTAGGTATTATTTTAAAAGTCTTGTTTCCGTTTGTCTGTATTAACTTCATATTAATATATAAAGAAAATTAAAATATTTTGTATTGTATAGAAATAAAAAAAGGGCTATCTGTTAAGATAACCCAGTTTTAAATAATTAATTCAATGCTTATGCAGTTGGATCAATTTGTACTGCTGAAGCATCAGCTGTAATAACAGAACCAGTTACAAAGTAAGGTGGTGCAGTTTCTTGAGCGTTAACGGTTAAAGTATATCCCGTTAAATCTCCCATTGCGGCGCCAGTGGTAATTGTTCCGCCATTCACATCTCCTCCATTTTCAAGTCCTACTACGAAATAGTTTCCGTTGTAATCTTCTACACATACGTGAGGTCTAGCGTGAGCGATTAGTTTTAATTCTTCTTGTGTTGCTTTGTCTTGAAAAGTCAAAGTCATATTTAGTGTAGTATCATAGAAAGTTGTTCCATTTTCACGGCTACTTGTGATTGCCGTTTCCATTGAACTGTTTCCTTTTACGTCAAACTGAAACCACGTTGGTGATCCAGCAAATGCTGTAATTTCGCCAGAAGCGATTGTTGCTGCTCCTAAAGTTCCAAAGTCAGCGAAGTAGATGGTTTTAATTCCACCAACTGCACTTTTGCAAGGTACTTTACGACCAGAGGTAATTAGACAAGCCATAGGTTATATTTTTTTTAATAAAAAAGGGCGAGTTGTTTTACCCACCCTTTTCTAATGATTAATTATTAATTATTAAGCGTAAAGAACGATATCAGTTACCTGTGCATATTGTACACCAGCAGTAAATCTCATAATTACACGGATATTTTGAGAACCATCAGTTTCTCCCATATCGATTACTCTTACTTCATTCTGGTCTGATAATAGTCCAGTTCCAAAGAATAAGTTAGATTTCTCAGCAGCAATCATTGTGTTGTCACTCATTCCTTTTGATACTACAACTTGAACACCATCAAAGAATAAACCTCCCAATACTTGGTTTGTTCCTTTGCTATCGTATCCAGCGTTATCTCCAGCAGCAGCAAATCCTCCTAAAGCTCTTGTATAAGCACGAGCAACATTAGAAGAAACATATAGACGTAAATCTTCTTTTCCGTAAACAGCAGTAGGAATTGCATCAACTACTTTTCCCATTTCAGCAATTACGTTAGCTGGTAATATACCACCACCTACAGCAGCGATTTCTTGTCCAGCTGGTAAATCAGCATCAGCAGCAAGTAATACAGCTAAGCCGTCGAATTGTCCAGATGTAGCGTTAACTCCAGACCAGATGTTTTTTTCCATTCTGTCAGCTACTTTAGCAGATACGTGAGCTAAAACAAAATCAGAGAAAGAAGCAGGAGCATCAGCGAATGCAGAGAATCCCATTTCTAAAGCTTGCCACGATTGGTGTAGCTCTTTCTTACAGATTTCAAGGTTTACTTGAAATTCTTCAGCTAAAAGAACTTTTTCTGTTAAAGTTAAAGTTCCTTGGTCTGTTTTAAATTCACAAGTTGCATCTCTAACGATATTGTCAGTTGCTGCTTTTTGTAATACAGATTTGTATCTTACGTTTGGTAAGATTGTAATTTCATTGTTTGCTAGTGTGTCTCCAGAAAGTAAAGCGGCTGCTATGTATTTTCCTGCAAATTCACCTGCATAGGTACTGTTAGTGATTACTAAACTCATTTTTATTTATTTTTAGTTGTTATTTATTAAAATTTGATATTACTCTATCCATTGTGTTAGGCTTTCTGTTTGCACCAATCTTAAATTTAGAAAGTGTTTTAAAAGACTCTGGATTTGAAACAATAGGCTCAGCACTTGGCTCATTTAATTCAGCTTGTACTTCTTCTGGAATTTCTTGAGATAATTCAACAGTTAAGTTGTTTCCCATTTCAATAGCAGAAAGTTCTTCTTTCAAATCTTCTTCAGACTTAATATCTGCAATAGCATCTTCTAAGTTCTTGATTCTTTTCTCCATTCCTTTCCAATCAGCTACATCAGCTTCTTCAGCTAATTCTTCTTCAACTTCTTCTGACTCTGTTTCTTCAGTAGGTACTTCATCAGATACTTCACGAAGATCAGCAATCATACCTTGTTCTTCAATTACTAATAGTCTTGAATCTTCTAAGATATACTCACCAACTGGCATTGCTACCATTTCATCTTCAGTAACGATAAATACTTCTTTACCGCTCTCAAAAGAATCAGCTTCGATAATAGTACCGTTGTCTAGTTTAATTTGCTCTAACTTAACTTCTTCGTTAAGGTTAAGAACGTCTTTGATTTTTTCAATCACATTGTTTGGCTTCATATTAATATATAATTTAGTTTAATTTAATTTGCATTTTCAAGAACTAGTTTTTCCGATACCTTGATTCATTATGTCTCCTTTACAACACTTTATTGAGTAAGCATCTCTATCTTTACAAAGACAACCCTTGCGACTTGTTTTTGGACTTGTTCTACTTGGAGTGAAGTATTTAAGTAGTTTATTCATTATTTAATTTTTACACAATTAGGAACTGTTTTACCGTCTAATACTTTAGTTCCCTTTTGTTCGTAACCGTCCCAACAAGGTGATTTTAAATTATGCGATTCACAAGGCATAAACCAAGTTTTTCCTTCAAATTCGTGTTCGTGATATTTGTCGCAACCAATATCTTTAGCAGCTTTTTTAGCCGCTTCTTTAGTTGAATACGCTAGTCTATCGTCAATTATAGCAGTTTCATTATCAATTATATTTGAATCCATTTCTAATTGCTTTAACTTAGATTCAGCCCAAGTTTTTGCAGACTTACCGCCCCATAATAAATATGAAATAGTTCCGCAAGCTTCTGTATCTTTTTCGTTGTAATATTCTTCAGCTCTTGACAAATAAGAAAACATTCTTTTAATTGTTTCTTTTGTGATTGCTTTACCTTGTGCTAATTGTTGAGCCCTTACTTTTCCTATTTGTGTAGCACATTTATTATTTACTTTTTCATTAAGCTCAATACCTCTCTTTGCGTTATTCTTTACTGAATCAGGATAATCAGAGTATGATTCTAGATCTACTTCTTCATTCTTTAATATAGCAGTTACTTGAGTTAATAAATATTCAGCTTCTAATTCATCAATAGCTGCTAGTTCTTCTTCAATAGACTCTTTAGGTCTTTCCATACGATCTGCAAAATATCCTTCTATACTGAAGCCCTTGACTTTGTTTGTGCGAACAAATTCGTTCCAGATCTTATCGTTGTTTACTTTTACAGAACCAACCCAAGTACCTAGTGGCAAATCCATACCATACTTTACTGACTTGTCGTGAACTTTATCTTCTACTATCCAAGATTCGACTAAGCTAAGTCCGTTTATTTCATACTGATGTTCTAGTGTAGCGTTGTTTTGTTTGCTATTCATTAAATACATCTGGCTAGCTTTTAACACAGTATCTTTTGAGAAATATATATAATACTCGTCTTCACCGTTTCGTCTGTATATCGGCTTGTTAGGCACTAATAAAGCACCCATAAGTATTCTTCTTTCTTTATCAACTTCAGCTAGTTTAAACTCTTGACTTTTCAAAGCTACAAATTCTTCTTCAATCGCTGGAGATTCTACTACGCTAATAGCTTCTATCCCTAATTCGCTTTCTTCGTCTAATATTAGTTCAACTATTCTCATAATAATATATAATTGTTTTTTATTTATTTTGTATTTTATCCTATTGTAGCTCCTTCAACAATATTGTTTTGTAAACTCTGTGCTGTTGTTACGTCATTAGCAACTACATACGTTTGAATTGGTTGTTGTGATTGTCCTCCTATTGCATCAGCTAACTGACTAGATTCGCTAGAGCCAACTATATTAAAAGACGGAGGAGTTGGAACAGAACCACCACCGCCACCACCACCGCCACCACCACCGCCAGCTGGTGCAGAGCCACTAACAGATTTAGAATCACCTTTAATAGAACTAATAGTTTTAGTTGCACTTGCAACAGTTGAGCCTATTGATAAAGCAGCTTTAGCTGTATTAATAGCAACGAAAGGCATACCAGCAGTTAATGGTGAAGCAGCTGTTGCCGCTGCATTTGCTCTACCAGTGTCTGAAATAGTTGAAGAAACTGACTTACTAGCAGTTCTTACAACGTCAGCAATCGCTAGAGCCTTTCCTACTTTCTCCATTTTCTTGCCGCCTATACTTATAATGTTTTGTAAATCTTCAAAACCTTTTCTGTATTGATCTTCTTTAAATTCTTCTTGTAATTTTACTCTTTCAGTTTCAGCTTCACTAAATTGTTCTTCTAAAGCTTTTATTTGATCATTAGAAAGTGTTTTAAAAAACATTTTATCTAACAACAACAGTTGCTCACGTTCTCTTAATATCTCTCTTTGCTCTTGAAAAGTTTGGTCTTCAAAATCTTTATCTAATTTAAGTTCTGATATTAATTGTTCTTGTTGTTTTAACTTGTCAGCAGCATCTTTTATTTGTTTTTTCTTTCTTCTTTCTTCGTCTTTTTTATCAAATTCAGCTTGTTTAGCTGCTAGTTTTTCATCTAATGAATCTTCAAGCTCTTGTGTTTTTAAGCCAGCTTCTTCTGCTTCTTTTAATAATTTTTCGTTATGTTCTTTTATTTTTGTTAATTGTAATGCTCTAGCTTCATCTTCTTTGTTTGCTTCAGCATCTCTAATTTTAGATCTTAAGTCCGCAAGTTTTTTAGCTTCTTCTTTTTCAATATCTTCTTGTGATTTACCTTTTTTAGAATCTTCTTTTCTTTTCTTAGGCTTACCAAATTCAGTGAAATCTAGTCTTTTTGTTTCTGCATCAATAGTGTCTTGTATTAAAGCTCTTTGTTTTGTTAAAGAAGATATGTCTTTAGCTATGCTTTCTTGTTTCATCTTAGAAACTCTGATCTGTCTATCTAATGATCTTTTTTCAGCTACACTTGTAGATGCTAATTTTTGAGCAAGCAGTTCTGAAAGCTTTGCACTTTCGACCATAAACTTGTTATTCTCTTGACCTATTAAAGTTTGAGCTTGCAGTTCATCACTATATAATGCTTCTATGTTTGTAAGTATAGCTTTGTTTTTAGCTTGTACTTTTATAGCTTTAACTTGGTCGTCTATAAATGCCAAAGAATCTGCTGTAAGTTCGTTGTTTTCGTCTAATTCTAAATTAGCATCTTTATACTTTTCATTTAAACCATCTACAACATTTTTAAGATTCTCTCCTTTTAAAGCTCCGCTCTCATAAGCTCTTGCAACTGTTTTTAATTCTGTTGTTTGCTTTGCAATAGATTGATTTAATGCTTCTGCTTCTGCTTGTAAAGCCTCTCTAGCTGCTTTACTTTCTGCTGAAATAAAACCAAACATTTCTTTAATCTTATCAAAATTAGCAACAACTAAACCAATTCCAACAGCTAAAGCACCAATACCAGTAGCGATTAAAGCACCTCGTAAACCTTTTAAGCCAATAGTAAAACTTTTGATTCCTTTAAAAGCAGAAAGAAAACCTTTTTTAAGTTTTACAACTTTAGTTGCATAACCGCCAGTTAATTTGTCAATTCCTCTAATTATGTTAGTGTTGTCTTTTTGAGCATCTTTAAAGTTATTGACAACTTGTGTTGCAGCTCTTTGCTCAACTGCTAACTTCTTAAGACCTAAACGTTGATCAGTCAACGCATCTTTACGTGCTGTTAGTTGTTGTTTAAGTTGTTTTTCTTGTGCTAAATTTACTTTACCAGAAGCATTGTATTTATCAAGAGCCTGTTTAGCTTTAGCATATTCTTCTTCTAAAAGAACAAGTATTTCTCTTTGTTCGTCAATAGTTACATTGATAGACTTAAGATTCTTTTCAGCTTGCTTGCTGTCTACATTTATTTCTATTGTTTTTTCTATCGCCATAGTATCTCTTGTTTTATTGCTTTATAACCTTCTTTTAATGTTTTAGGTAATTTATATTTACCTTGTGCTATACGAATCAACTCAGTCTCACCGTCTGCATATTTTAAACTATCAAGTATTAATTTTATCATAATGTTTTTTTTATGGTAATTACACGCAACTTATAGATGTTATTACTCCATTAGAACCTATAACCATATTCATTACAGAACCTGTATCACAATATCTTGTGTCGTCATTAGTAATTCCAGGCTGTGTATAAGTTGCAGCAGCTTGTAAAGTTATTAGTTGTTTATCATTATACATTACATCACCGACACTTAAATTACCAACCTCTCCAATAGAAGATCTGTAATATAAAGACCCTGGATTTCCCATTCCATAAAATTGAACATTGTCAATACTATTAGAGTAAATTGCTAAATCGTTTAGTAATTCTATTTCACTTTTACCAGTCTTAAGATTAGTATTGATTGAGTTTATTGTATATCTACGTCCATTAATATCAAAACTGTCTGCTAGAGTAAAGTTTAACAATATCTTTAAAGGTAAAAATGCAGTAACTTTCGTTAATCTGTTTTTACTATTAAATATGCTTGTTATATAATTTTTATAATACTTCTGAAACAAAGTGTCTGTAAAATCGCTATTACCAGTATATTCGTTTAACTCATTTTTAAAGTTTATATTATCTTTTGAAGTTGTAGCTGATAATGCTAAAGAGTTACTAGGTACGTTGTAGCTAGATATAGAATCGTGTGTTGTTAAACTACTTCTAAAAGAGATTGTGTTTCCATCACTTACATTTACAGCATAAAATAAAAACGGTGCTCCTATGTAAGCCTCTTGGTTATCGTCTACACAATAACCCCATTGAATACCCGTTTCACTACCATCATCAGCATCTAGTATTTTTTCAAATTTAAAATGACCAAAAGGTAATTGAACTTTATAAATACCACCATCTAAATTCTCACCACCAGTATAATCTTCTTTTGCCCAAGTGTAGCTAAATAATTGCGTATGTATAGCGGCTAAAAAAGTCTTATTATCTTTGTAGTCAAATACTATTTCTTTATAAGGTAACGCTACATTTACTTGACTGTCTTTTACATCTATGTAACTACTTATGTCATAGTTTGTGCCTTCAACATAAAAATCATCTAAAGTTTTTACAATTACAGTTCCAGAGTTATCAAGATAAGCAACTAGATTAAACATTTTAAATATACCAGTAAGAAAGTCTAAAACTTTAATGTCTGGTACTTGTGATGTTATAGTAAACTCAAAAGCTGCTGGTGCTGTATAACTTATAATAGGAAAAATGTCAGCTTCTTGGTCTGGGTCATAATATTCAAAAGCCCAAGAAATACTTGAGAAAGTTATAGCTGCACTATAATTTAAAGTTGCTGTGTACTCAGAGCCTACGTTTATAAATGGTGTTAATATTATTTGCTCGTTTTGACTTGTTATGTTACTTCTTGTTAAAATAGTTTGACCATCTCTTTTAATAACAATTTCATAAGGTGTGGTATTTGTTCTTATTAACACTAACTGTAAAACACCAACGTTGTCGTCGTTAGTTATTTTGAAAGTTGAATTGTTAACCATCTCAGATACTTCGCCTCCAGATACTGACCATCCATTAATTAAATTTGTAAATTCAGCACCAGAGCCACTTTCAACATTTCCCTTCTTTCTGTGAAGCCACATAAACAAACTATAATAAGGTAAGTTCGTAGAATTAAAAAAATCATTAGAGAATGTTAAGTTGTATTGTGTTTCAATAGCTTCTATTACTTTACTAACTCTAAGTGCAAACTTTAAATCTGTCCATAATACTCCGTGTTGATGTGGATTACCTCCTCCACTATGAAACCATAAATTACCAGAAGGCTCAGTATCGTGTCCTCCAGAATCGTAATATAATCTAGAAGATGTACCACTGGCTCCAGAAGTAATCAATGGTGTTATAATATTATTAGTTGTTGGGTCTGCTTGTAGTCTAGATTTTATTTCATTTGACTTATAGTCAAGAGACAAAGAGTTTAAAGAAACTAATTGATTAAGCTTATCTTCACCTATTAAGTCTTTCAAGTCTACTGTATTACCAAAGAAAGTTAGCTTGTATGCGTAAGCTATATTCTCTTTTAATGTAACACCCTCAAGTTTTATTTTACCTTCTTTAAACGGGTAGCTATTAAGTTCTATTATACCAGCTTTTTTTGTTCTCGCATCAAAACCGCTTACTATATCGAAGTTATAATAATGTTTAAATATTTTATTATTCTTCTTAGAGGCTGGAACATTAAACGTTTGAGTAAATGAAGTGAATATTTTAGAAACGTCTTTAGCGTTTTTAATTGTTTGTGTTAATGATACAGACTCATCTCCAAATAAATCTAATCTTTGACCTTCAATATATAACTCAATATTTTGCATTATCTAATGTTATTTATTTTGTTGTTAGCTATATCAAACTCTATTGTATAATCTATTAATTTATCGTTTAGTGATGTTTTATAAGTAACTGATTTAGTTTTAGGCACTAATGGTCTTACTAACACTTCTGTTTCTGTTACAAAAGTAGACCACACTTGTTCGCTTAGCATTAGTTGCTCGATAACCTCGTTGTAGTCTTCTGGCATATATCCAGTATTCATTGTATAGCTGTCATTGCCTTGCACCATAAACTGAGTTCTTTGATGTTTATAAGTCTTATAGCTTAACGAATCTAAGTCAAATACAGAAGACTTAAACTCCTCTCCTTTAACGTCTGTTTTTTCTATTGACTTTTTAAAGAACATTATATCTTGCAATGCACCAAACTTATTTACAAACGTAACTTTTATAGGGTCGTATTTGCACTCACTAATATTTTTAACGTTTAGTATTTTAACTTTACTCACACCATTGTCAGTATAAGAAATGTGTATTGTATCAAAGTCATTTAAAATAAAATCATCTTCAAAACCGATTAAACAAACACTATCTTCAAATGTACCTCCATCTATAATCACTCGGCTTTGAAATGAGTCAGAACCATTTACACCATTAGTGGCGTATTTAATTTGTTCACCACTATTAGTGTTTGGTGATACTGTATTAGTTTTTACAATTTCATTGTTTAATAAATAAGCTATTGATTGAACGTTAGAAGTATTTAAAGGTATTGATATTGACGAGTCATCTAATTTTAAAATAGTATTGTTGCTTATAAATACTGGACTAGTTATTATTGGATTAGCACCTTCTTCAAAATATCCATATCCATCAAAACCACAAAATCCGTTTGCAGTATCTGGCTGTATTGTAGTAGTACCAGAACCTCCTACCGCAGTAGATATTACATTAATCCAAACATTTTGTCCTACATATTGTCCATCAAACTCAATCTCTAAATAGTCTCTTATTAATTCGCTAAGTTCAAAAACAACAAAGTCTTTAATACCTATTGGTTCTTTAGTTATTTGATATCTCTTTGTGCTATCTGGCACATTTGCATTTGATACAAAAGTTCCAGTATAAACGTGTAAATCTAGTCTAACAGATGTTAGATTTGTTTTTTCTACCTTAACATAAAAAGGACTTCTTAAGTTTATGTTTGTTGCCATTTTATTTCTTTGTTATATTTACTTGTATTTGTTTTTCAATACCTACTGAGTAAGCTTCTATTAATTCTTGAGGTAATCTTTTAAAAGCTGCTTCAAACGGTTTAGTAAAAAACATACTAGGCTTGATACCTCTGTTGTATATGTTGCTAGCTATGATGTATCCTACTGAATCAAAGCCACCTTTTGCAAATCTACCAGTTGATACTTTCTTTCCGTTTACAGTTTTAGTTTCTCTAAATCTTATATTCTTTTGTTTAGCAAATATTGACATTCGCTTTACAAAATCTTTAAACGTTCCGCTTTTACTGCCACTTCCAAAACGATAAGGAGCATTTGGTGCTTGTTGACCCGTTATCTTTGCGTTTGGCGATACTTTGCTTGGATCATCTCCTTTGACACCTTTGTCTTGAAACTTACCATAATCTTCCATTTCTAGAATAAGCTTAAAGCCTTTAGATGTCTTACTAACTTGACCACCTATTGTGTTATACAAGTCACCACCAGCTTTGTTGTCTCTAGCTAGATTTAATCTGCTTTCATCTATAACAAACTTAGCAAACTGATTTAAAACTTTATCAACTTCTGGATTGACTAGCATATTGTAATATCGTTGTTTACAAATACGTTAAACGTTGCACTCCAACCAGCCATCTTGTTTTCAAATCTTTCATAAAAAGGCTCGCAGTTTGCATTACCATCTAATTGATATTGATCATTGTATAGATTGCCTTTTCTAAGAACTTGTATTAGTTTATTTACAACTTGAAGCTGAGTGTTCAACACGTCTTGTTCGTTATTGTTACCTCTAAAAATATCTGTTGTCTTTTCTTTGCTTTCGTCTACAACGTCCATTGCTAAGACACTAACATTAAAAGTCAATACTGATTCGTCAGCTGTTACGTTATTTATTATAATATGACATAAAGGGAAAATGCTTTGCTTTGATAAGTCAATATCGTATATGTCGCCAGTTGTAACAGTGTTCACGTTTACATCGCTTAGTAGTTGTTGCTCTATTGCTTCAGTTAATAAATAAAAGCCTCTTATTCCTGTATTGCTCATTTAAACTTATTTTTTATTTGTCTTTGTTCTATTTCGTTTTTTTCTTTTTCATACGCTAAATATGTCAAGCACTCGTGAACATTTAATTTAGTGATATGTTTAAATCTTGTAATATCACCTTGAGCGATTGCATAGATTGAATTGTACCAACCCCATTTGGCTGTGAAATTAGATACTGAGCTAAAGTCACCTCGTTCGTTTTCTTGGAAGAGTTCAGTATAATTTTTGATAATTCCGTTCCTAAACTCAAAAAAAAAACTATTGAGCCTAGAACTGCATCTAATGGAAATTCTTTGGCAACTTCATAGTTATCTGGATTATATGACTCAATTACATAACGCTTACCTTTTCGCATCTTAATAGGTCTATATAACACATTCATAGCTCTATGTAAATTATCGTTATCACCGATGAAAGTATCTAGATCAACATACTCACCGAAGCTCATATCCTCAAGACTTGGAATGAATCCGTATTCTTGATTATTTATTTTAAATGTATTTATTAATTGATGTTTAGTATCAAACATATTATTAATAGATGTACAAACTTCAGAGACATCTGTTGCTTTCATACCTCTAGCTACTAAAGGTGACACTCTGCAAAATATCTCTATCATTCGCAAATGCACTTCTGCTTCGTTGTCAAAGTCTATTTTATCAAACTCTTGATATTGATATAATGTGATTTCGTTTAAGCTTGTAGGTATGTTTAATTTATACTCCATATTTATATATAAACGTTTTTAATTTATTTTAGTGATTAAGACACAGCGTATTTACCAAAGTTTGGTCTACTCATTATTGAATATGTAGCGTACCTCACAGCATCTATTATGTGATTGTTTTTATCTACTGGCTTATTTGTTAGCTTACCGCTTCTATCTTCAAGCCATTTATAATTTCTAAACTCTTGTATTGCATTATTACTATCGCTTGTTATATGTATCTTAAAACGCTTTAGTAAGTCTATACCTGCGTTGATACTATCACGACCTTTTAAACTTGGTTGTATATTGTGACCCATTCTTCTAAGTTCATCAATTAATCTTGGTTCAGCTGCATCGAAATAAATAGGACTTCTTCTTTCTACTTCTTGTTTGAAGTGATCGCTTAAGTCTCTTGTTGTCATCATAGTTCTATACAAGTGTTCTTTGATATATAGATTATGATCTTTTTTGTAAACACTCACTAACGTGCTAGGATCGTTTGTGTATCCTGCATCAGCACCATAGCTTATAAGCTCCGCATCGTGTGGTATATTTGAAACTTCTGCATAGTTGAATATAGTAGCTTTAGAAACACCTTTCTCTCCTAGTCCGTATATCTGCCAATATTGCTCGTCTGTTTCTTTTAGTCTTTCAATCTCTCTTACTATGCTAGTGTCTAGAAACTTGTTATCTAAATATGTTGTTTTGTAGAATTCAACATCTTCACGATTAAGAACTTTGTCGTAGATCCAATGATATTCATCTGACGGATTATAATCAAGCACCACTTTTTCAGTTGTACGAAATATAAGTTGTTGCCAATCTTCATAGTCAAGTTCGTTAGCTTCGTTAATGAATAAGAATTCACGTTTACGACCACGTATCTTTTGAGGTTGATCTACTGAAATAAATTCAACTAGATTACCGTCTAAGTTATATTCGCTATTTGATTTATTGTGATTTGCTTCGTCATACTTTTTATGTGTTTTAAGTATATCTATAAAGTCACGCATTACAGAAGAACGCACAGCTGGAAAAGTCTTTCTACAAATAGTTATTGTTTTGCCTTTGTTTGTTTGACAATAGTGAAATATAATATAAAGTAATATATTAAAAGTCTTACCTGATCTAGTACCACCTTGTTCAACTACTATCTTTGAATCACTATCTAGTAAGTGTTCAAATACTACGTTTACATCAACATTCAATTATCTATGTATTTTAATATTTATCTCTTTGTCTGTTGTGTCGTGTTTAACTTCTCTCTTTGTACCGTTTAATCTATGTGCTTCATCATCATCTGCTATGAGTTTCATAAGACCAATTTGTAATGTAGCGTTGTCGCTTGCGTACCATTTAGCTCTCATCTCTATTTTCATATTGATTCGATTCTTTGCTAATTCGCTTTTTATAGTGTCACTTTTGTGTAAATCGTGATCATAAAAAGTTTTTCTAACAAATGGTGTATATGCAAATATATCATTAACAAATATTAAATTATGCTTCTTGATTGCTTCTAAGCTTTGTTCAATTAAATCTTCTGTCTTGTATGCCATAGTTTATGTATTGTATTAATATATAAACATTTCTCTATTATTTTAGTTGTGCATTATATGCTCTATCTTTTCTATTTTATCAGCTGTCATTTTAGACATATTTCTTATTATGTATTTTCTAGCATCTACTAAGTTATCATCTATTAAGCACAAGTGAGCTTTTTGAACTGATTCACTATACTTTTTATATATGTCATAGTTGTTTAAGCTATGTATTAAAGTAGCGTGATGAATTCGTAATCCATTTCTTTTGTATTGATCGCTTATCTGTCTATATTTTAAACCAGCTACTTTTCTTAAGTAGTAAGTTGCTACACTTCTAAGCTCAACAACGTCACGTCTTCTGGTTTTCTCAAATATATTTACGTCTGTAACTTCTTTTATCGTGTTTGCTATCGTTTCTATTTTCATTATATTTTATTATCTATTACTTCTATTAAGTTTCTTAGTTCGCTACGTTCCCATTCTCCTAGATTTACTCCATTGATTAAGAATTTATAGTAGTCTTTTTTATCTGTATTTTTTAGTTCTATATTTATGTACATATTAATCTATTTTATTAAATTCTGCTGTTTGTGTTTCTATCAGTTCTTCTTTGTTTTCAAAGTAGTTGTCTACTAAAGCATCTATCATTACTAGTTCGTCAATAGAAGCTGTTTTAATCTTGTGTATTAAACTATCTATTTTGTTTAGTACATTAGTACACATCTCTGGATTGTTGTTATATATCACATTAAATCCTTGTTGATATTCGCTCTCTAGTATCTTAGAAGTTTTGTTTACTTGATGCTTTACATTCTGTTTAAATGCTTTACTGCCTTGTAGTTCATCGTTTGCTTCTAGCAATAGCTGACTTATCAAAACACTCTTTAAATAGTTTAAGTGTTTATCGCTTATAGTTTCTTTTACTTGTTTTTCTCTATCCATTTTTCTTGTTCATTTCTTAAATAATCAATTTCTCTTTTTAAATAATCTAAAGCTTTTTCTAAATCTTTTACTTCGTCTTCTTTCTTACCCGCTCTAACTAAATATTTTATACAGTTACCTCTGTTAAAATTCAATGCGTAATCTCGAATGAAGTCTATGACATCGTAGCCTTTGCCATTCTCGTAATGTAAATAAGTTGCTCTCATAATTTTACTTTTAATTGGTCTTTAATTTTATTATGCGTTTCTTGTTGAAAAAATAGTTTTAAATGTTCGTCGCTTGTTATTCTATATATTGACTTTATATATTCAGTCTTATTCTTTCTGTCTTTAACTTCTTTTATGTTTTTTATTTCATACACCATTGTCACGCCATCTATTGTCTCACAAGTTTCAGTGTTAACATTTGATCTTACTATAAAGCATTGAATCTTTGTTTTGTCTGTTAAATTTACATCTACATAATTAGCTAGAGTTCTTACAGTATTTATTGAAGTCAAATCACCAGTCTTTTTGTGATCTATAAAGAAAGTATTATAATTGAATTTAGTTAGAACGCAATCTATATCTATGATAGAACGCTTCAGGTCTGTTAGTTCGCTTATTAAATAATTAAATTCATTATTGTGATACGTTGGTTTAAATGCTTTTCTTGTTTTCATTTCTTGTGTTTTTGTTTAATAATCATTGGTGTAGTATGTTTCCACTTTACTGAGTGATGAAGTCTTGGCTTTGTAAAGCCCATCATTCCTACTCTTACACTAGAAGGGTGCATTAGTACACTCATAAAAGACTTTATGTATGTTCCTGATAGTTGATATATATCAGTCATTCCAGAACTTTGGCTTTGTGTTGCTTTTTGCTCAAGACCTATATAAGGCAATGTAAGAAATAAAGCGCCTCTTGAAGCTAAACTCGTGTAAGTATTGACGTCTTCATTTATAGAACCTACAAACTGAAACTCTCTGTCTGTTGAACATATAAACGAGTTCATACACTTTCTTGAGTTATTGATATAATTTGATATTAGACCGCAACCAGCACCGCCTATGAAGTCACCACCCTGTGCAAACGCTATACTTTTAGCATCTATTGTTTTATAGAAGTTTAAAAGAAGATCAAAATAAAAATTAAGATTCTTTACACTGCCTTTAGTTGTGTATTTGTCATCTACGTATCTATAACGAAAACTTGTATAGTCATCATCTAACTGTATAAAGTATTTTATATTTAATTCTTTAGCTATCTTAAAGCAAACGTTTCTAGCGTGTACAATTACTTTTCTATTATCAAAATTATTACCTTCATCGATAGAATCAGCCATTTCTTTTTTATCAAAAACAACTACATTGTCATAGCCAAAGTTTTCAATATACTTGTTAATGCTTTTGTCTTCATTGTCAACAACAATAACGATTCGACCTGTGTAGCCGCTTCTTATAAGGGTTTTATATGTAATAACATTATCAGCTCTACCGTGTGATAATATGAAAGCTACGAAGTCTTTATTCTCCATACTCTTGTAAGTATTGACTTTTTATTTCTTCAGACAGTTTGACATAGCCAAGCTGAATAGCTTTCTCAAAGTCTATTATAACAAGAGCTGATTTCTCCATTAAGTTCTGCATCTCTTTGCTTGAGTGTGCATAATAGTCAGCTATCTTTTCATAATTAAATACGTTATGCCTACGAGCTGCATCAATTAAGAAAGTTTTTTCATTATAGTCAATGTTTGAGTTTTCTATCTCTCTTATTAATCTATGTGTTTTATACTTGTCACATAATTCAAATATATGAGGCTTCTTATTTTTAGGCTCGTATATCGGTGCTTCTACTTTTTTAGTGTACTTATCATCATCTTCTGATAATTCACCGCTAAACATATTTATTTGTTTCATCTTGTTTTTTGTTTTAAATTTTTAAAGTGTACCGCTTAAACAGTAATTATCTAAGTCATAGCCTTGTATAAAGAATTTATCATATAAGTCAATCGCTTTAGCAACTTTTTCTTCACCAGCAAAATAGAAATCTTCAGAACATTCCCAGACACCTATGTCAAGACTTCCTTTATCTAATACTACAAACTTAAATTGATCGTAAGTTTTACCGAATAGATTACAATAAAGATAACATTGAATGTCATATCCATATTTCTTTGCTGCATAGTTGAAACCTTTAATGTCACTTGTAGTCTTAAGGTCAACGATTCGATCACTAGCTAGAACGTCAGCTTTACCACGAAATGGCTTACCCATAACTTCACCAATTACAGGAACTTCAAACTCAGCGTTTGTTATTGATTGAAGTGCGTGTTCGTTTCTATAAAAAGCATCAGCTAACCTTTCAGCATTGTTTTTTTCTTTCATAGTAAAAACTCTACCAAGTTCTGTCTTTGCTTCTCTAAACTTCTTTGTGTTCTTAGATTGAACATCAATAAATGTCTGAGCTGCAAAAACATCTGGCTCAAGAATAGCTGTGTGAAATAGCCAACCATCACGAAGTGGTTGAGATTCTGGACTACCATATTGTTGAACAAACTTATATGTTTTAGGACTTGACAACAGTGTTTTTAAACTACTAGAACTTAAAGCTAGTTTGTTAAGCTCGCCATAATAGAATTCGTCATTGTCCATCTTTTTAAGTAAAGCATTTTTATCATAAAGTTTACCGTCTAGTAGTTTTATATTACTCATTGTTTCTTATGTTGTTTAGTATTATGCCTTCAATCTCATAAAGTTGTTCTATACTAAGAAGATCATATATTTCAACGTTATTAACTTTAACACTTTCAATGACAGCACTGTCTGGTGATCCTGGATAATCGTACATCTCTGGCTCTATTTCTTCATAGTTGTAGTCTACTGTCATTTCTATATCACAATAATTAATTATCATATCTTGTATTGTTTTAATTGATTCTCTAGTTCTTCTATTTGCTTTTGTAAGTCTGTAATCATTGTGTTTTTTTGAGATCTTATTAAAGAAACTCTTTTTAATAAAACATCGTTTTCTATATGTAATTGATTGACATACTGACCTACTTCACTCATTCCTTTAACAAAGTTTCTTAAGTCTTTATTTGCTGGCTTTGCATCACGCCACTCTATTACTTTGTCAGCAATGTGATTAAACCATAGATTGTATGACTGTCTTTGTAGTAAAGTCATTATAATGAAACACCTATAATAATACCTATACAGATAAGTAATCCAGAAAGAGTGAATACTATCACAATATCATCTCTCATCATTTCTCTTTCTCTCATCTTTTGAAGTTCTTTTTCTGTGTAAACTTCAATTCTTTTGTCTTTTACGTCAATGTGTAATCCTGTCTTTGTCTTTTTCATTTTGTTTGGTTTTAGTAAATATTATAAATTATACTTTTAATTACTTCTTTTCTCTTAAGTAGTTTTTGTTTTAAATCTTTAGAAACTTCTGCTATAAGTGTTCTTTCGATGTCTTTTAACTCTTGACTCAAGTCGTGTAGTTGTGTTCTCATTTGTTTTTGTTTTGAAGATTAAAATTAATGTTTCTTTTTAGAGGGTCTTCCTTTCATACCTTACTTTATGTTTCATTAATATATTGCAATATAATAAAAAACATACTTATAAACAAATTATTAACAATATTATTTTTCTGTTATCTTAAAATAACTGTCCCATATACCTAACTCAGTATCTTTTTCATTGATGTTGATTATAGCCGCATCTTTTTCTTCAAGTAAATAACAAGGCTTTGAAACTTTCTTATTATTCCACAGTGTAGTATCTGGACAATACATATTTTTAGTCTTTAAATCTTTAATGTTATTGAGCCAAAACATATAATTGCCTTTAGGATCATTCACTAAATACAAAGCAACTTTACCAGTCTCAATTAACTTGTCGTATTTAAACTTTTCTATAATCTTAGTGTCATAGTACTTGTTTCGAAATTTCATTTCAATAACACACTCTTGACCTTTTGGTGTCTTTCCAATGGCATCCCAGCTTTCGCTACCTTCACCTGAATGAGTTAAGTTCCAACCGTCTAAGTTCAGCAGCTTTACAACTGCTTTTTCCCATTTATGTATTTCTTTAATCATATTTTATTATATAACCTATCAATGTCAGCTATCCACATTTTAATTTCCTTTGGTCGACAACTACAAGGCTCATAATATTTATGATTATAATATCGAGCGTGAAGCGTACACAATAACTTATATTCATCTTGTTGCAGTCTAGTACTAACAACTGCTTTAAAGCTCTCCCAAGCTTGTCTGTCTTCTACTCTCATAAGTCTATGTTTATATCGTTCCAATCATCTCGACGTTGATCACAACCGCAATCATCACCCCAAATCTTTTTAACTAGCCAACGAATACCTGTGTAATAAGTAATGTAATAAACTAAATCTCCTAATTTCATAATTTCTCTTTTATATGTTTTTTAGCGTTTGTATATGTATTATATAATGAATAATAACTAATATTAGTTTCTCTTGACAAACTAGCAACTGATTTTCCAGAAGCACATATCTCAAATATTTTTCGATCATACCAATACAAATCTTTTAATATGTTTTCTATTTGTTCTTTACGTGCTGCATATTCAACCTCATCTATACCCAAATCTTCAGCTTGTTTAATTTCATCAATATCATCAAGATACAGTTTAATAATTCTAGCTTCTTTTTTATATATGTTGCAATAAATGCCTCGAAGAACCTTGTAACAATAATAATGATTAATATCGTCATTGTAAGATAAATCTAAACCTTTCATTATATCAAGATGAATTTGTATATACATTTCCTGAACAATATCTTCAGCTGTGCTTGGATTACAACCAAAAGATTTAACTATATTTATCCAATCTTTGTGTTTATTATACGCAATCATCAAAAGAGTTTTCATTTATTAAGTGTTAAAATTAGCTTCTATTTGTTCATTCATATCTTTATTAATTGTTTTTTTTATTACGAAATCTTCTAATGGATCATAAAGATTACCTACAACATAGGGCAAACCAAAATCATTAACACTAAAGCTAAATGTTTCAAAACTGTAACCTCTTGAACGTTTACAAATAGCTGTAATCCATTCTTTGTTTGTTGTGTTTGTTTCTAGTTGTATAACAGTCTCAGCTTTTTTTTCTAAGAACGATCCAAGATGACCAGTTCCAAGCTTTGCACTACCGAAGTTCTGGTGAATTACAGTCATTATGTGGCAATTATGTTTAGCACTTAACTGCATAAGCTTTTGAACGCAAAGATTTGATTCTTCAATATTGTTGACGTCCGAAACGAGATCAGCAATTCCATCAATCAAAACTAAACCGTTTTTATCTTTATTCTCTTTTAATATATATTCAATAAACTCAAGTCGTTGTTTGTAGTTTATAGTTCTTAAAGCATAAGTTTGATAACAACCTAGTTGTTTGTTGCTTGACATATCTTGAACACGTTTAAACACTCGTTGTGCGTGCCAGACGCCTTGTTCTGTATCAAAGTGGACTAGACAATTTTCATCACGATAACCTCTAATATCTGCACCAAAGCTGTTTTTATCACTTAAGTAAACAGAAGCTAACAAAGACATAAAGAAAGTTTTCTTTGTCTTCGGAGGAGCTGTTACCACGCTTAAATTACCCATTGTAGCTATTGGAATTGGAAAAGTTAAGTTGCCAGATTTTGTTTGTATTGTAGTATTACCTAGGCTTAATGCTAATGGCGGATATTCTAAAATGTCAGCTGTATCAACACTACATTCTTCTTTAATTAGTTCCATTAACATATTCTCGGTAGTTTCTTTTTCAGTCATTTATCTCTTTGTTTTGTTTACATATTTATATTTTTTTTAAAAAAAAGAGGGCAATAAAGCCCTCGTTAATTCAATTAAAATGGTAGTCCATCTGACTCAGCTTCAACTGGGTGAGTTTGAACTTCTTGAACTACTTCTTTTTCAGCGTTTACGATCGTTCCGTTATTCCAAACAACCTTGCCGTTTCCTAAGTATTGCTTTTGTTTTTTAGCTTCACGTTCTTCTTGTGTTTGTGAAACATAAACACCGACATTGTTTCCGTATCGTGTATCATCATTGACACTCATTGTTAGATTGACGTAAAACGCACCATCTTTTCCTGCGATAAATTTCTCCTTTGGAAGCTTATCTACTCTTAAACTGTAATTAATTAATGCACTCATATTTATATATATTAAAGGGTTTTAAATGTTGTTTCTTTTTTCTTAAATGACTCTGATTCGTCTTCTCCAAAGACTCCTAATTCATAGAATCCTGTGAGTTTTAGAACTGCTCTACTCATAGCTCTTTTTTCTGCCATCTCTGCAACATACCAACTGTTAGTGTTGGATTCTTTGTAACTATCACCTTTTAAGGCACTACCAAATGTTTCGATTGTTTTATCGTTTTTAGTTGCTATTGCTTTAAATACAGCAAAGTTTGTCTCACATCTAATTACTTCATAAGTTACTTTCATTTGTTCTGAAGCTTGAATCTTGTCAATTCCAGCCCTGGTTATGATCGTGTAATGTTGATGTTTAAAAAAATCTTCTTTTGTTAGGTTGTATTTTTTATACAACTCCATTAATTTGTCTTTGTTCATTGTTGTTTATTTAAGTTATTAATTTCTATTTGTGCTTCTAAAAAGTCTATTCTTTTTTCAAGTGCGTTAATTCGCATATTTAAAAAATCAATAGTATCATTACTTGCTATCCTGTTTATATCTTCTGAATAAGTCATATTATAATTCATTAAATAGTTCGTAAGGGCTTCCGTAATTGTTTAATAAAGTATGCAAACTCATAACAACACCATAAGTCAAGTCACTTACTTTTTTTTTAGCCTCTAGTTCTTCTGTTACTTGTTCAACCACTAAAGGAAAAGAAAAGTTCTCTTTTTTTAGCTTTGCTATATGCTCAGCTTTTAATCGTTCTTTTAAATACATTTGTCTTTGTTTTTAATTAATATTAACAAATATAATAAAAAATATTTAATAAACAAATAATAAACAAAAAACCACCCCGTTAAGAGTGGTTATATGCAGCTAGTTAGTAGCTAAACAAAAACAAAGATATTCCTTAACAAATATACATTAAATATCAAGTTCATTAATCAAATCTTGATACTTAGTTATCAACATTTCTAAATCTATGTTATCAAGTTTAACTGTTTTGTTTGATTCTATGTGAAGTTCTTCAGCTAGACCATCATAATAATTTAAGTCTAGATTTTTAGAAAATTTATATTGCTCGCCATATCTAAAAACATTACAACCAGCACACTGAACTTGACAATTAAGTTCGTGCCAACGAGTTGCATAGTGTTTTCGTGATTGAAAGTGACCGTTTTGAAGCTTTTTCCAATGATCTTTTTTGCCACAAGTAAAGCATTGAGCTATATCATTTTTAGCAAATCTACGTCTAATATAAACACTAAAAACTTTATCAAGCTTTTCAATTAATCTCTTTCTTTTTGTTTTCTTTGCCATTGAATATATTTCAAATATCTTATATTTATCTAGTTTTTTATATTTTAATATATCTATATTTTTATAAATATGTTTTAAAACAATTCTAGTATTAAATAATACAAAGTTATATATTTAATTTTAAATAAAAAAAAGAAATTTTATTTTTTAGTAATCGTGACGCTTTTTGCGATCTTTTCAGCACTACGTCCAACAACGTAACCACCTATGCCTAATTGTAGTAAATTCCAAAACTCATTCTCTAATGGTGGAATAGTAAAGCCAAACAAAGGTGCTAAGAACTTTACATATATAACTATAAACCCAAAAGCAAGCATAAGAATGGGTCTCCAAGAGCGTTGTAGCCAGTTTCCTTTAGCTTCTGCTATGATTATATCAGTCTGCATTTTTTGCAGCTCTAACTCTTTCTCTTGTATTACTTGAAATATCTTGTTTTTAGCTTCTATGCGTTCTTCATCAGTAGTAAATAAGTTGTCTATTACTTGACCTATTTCTTTGATTACAGTACCAGTTAAA
>Ga0181388_1000122_pt1 | contig 24566 bp, 35 predicted proteins | sample 11SPOviralmetaG_FD_130120 | JGI IMG/M metagenome (GOLD analysis project Ga0181388, IMG submission 130120) | Marine viral communities from the oligotrophic San Pedro Time Series (SPOT) site, San Pedro Channel, CA, USA - 11 SPOT_SRF_2010-05-17 | ecosystem: Environmental > Aquatic > Marine > Strait...
AAAAATCGTATTTTCAACCTTTGAAAAAATGATAACAAATGATAACAAAAAAATGCAAAAAGTAGCAAAATTTATAAACTATTTAAATTTATAATCATTATACATAATAAAATATTTTAAATAATTTTATTTTTTGAATACATATTTATAAAATGATAACTAATGATAACTAAAAGTTGCAAAAAAATGCTTTATGTAAAATGTATATAAAAATTAATTATATATTGGAATAAATTAAATTATGGTAATAAAAATATATTAAATTTAATAAAAAAAACAATTTAAGAATTTTTTAAGTTATCATTATAATGGTAACTATTGATAACTTAAAAATGCAAAAAAATGCAAATATATATGAATGCAAAGTATGTGACTTTATAGCATTTAATAAATATAATTATAATAAACATTTATCAACCCTTAAACACAAAAACAATGAAAATGATAACAATGATAACATAAAAGTAGTAAAAAATGTAAAAAATGAGGTTAATGTATTTGTATGTGAACATTGTAATAAATCATATACATATAAGTCTGGATTATCTCGTCATAAAAAAACATGTAAATTTATTATACAAAATAGTAATGATATATCTTGTAATAATGGTTCAGTTATTAATGAAAATATGATAATTAAAGAATTAAAAGATATTATATGTCAACAGCAAAAACAAATAAGTGAATTAATACCAAACATAGGAAGTAATAATAATAATAATAATAATACTTATAATCAGAAATTTAATATTCATCTATTTTTAAATGAAAAATGTAAAGATGCTATTAATATGAGTGATTTTATAAAATCAATAGAAGTAAGTCTTCAACAATTAGAATTTACAAGAAAAAATGGGGTTGTTGATGGAATCAGTAATGCTATTGTTGAAAATATGAATAAACTAAGTTTATATGAAAGACCTATGCATTGTACTGATATTAAACGTGAAACATTATATATTAAAGATGATGATAATTGGAAAAAAGAAGAAAATAAAGATAAATTAAAAAATGTTATTGAAAAAGCATCAGATAAAAATTTTAATGCTTTAAATGAATGGAAAAATAAAAATCCCGATATTTCTAATAACGAAAGTAAACAAGAATATTTTACACAAGTTATTTCAGAAATAGGCAAAACTAATGAAAATATTAATGACAAAATTATTAAAAATTTATGTAAAGAAACCTATATAAAAAATTGTAATTAATATATTTAAATGACATTTATTGTTAATGTTCCTCGTCCATTAACTATTTTTGCTATGAACAAACTAGCAGAAGTAGATTATAACGTTGCTACACGTGTAAGCGATATTGTGGCTGAAACTGTAAAATGGGGTTATATTCACGACCAACCATGGATCGCATATTATGCTATTGATGGACTACAAATGTTAGATAATTTTGGAAGTATGTTAATAGCAATTGTTGTATGGATAGTTCAACATACAGCATAATTTATATAAAATATATTATAAAATAATGTAAATATATTATAATATATTATACTAATGTTTGAAGTTATCAAAAATATTTATTATAAATCTTATAATTATTTAGAATATTTGCAAACTAACTATGATTTTCCTAATTATAAAATTCAAATACATGATTAATGAATTAATAAATAATTATACTTATTAATTCATATATTAAAAAAAGGTTTTTAATGTGTAAATAACTAAATTAATGTTTTTTATATGATTTTTTTCCTTTTCTTAATTTTCTTACTTTTCTTGATTTTTTTGGTTTTCTTGATTTTCTTGATTTTCTTGATTTTTTTGGTTTTCTTGATTTTCTTGTTTTTCTTGATTTTCTTAATTTTCTTGATTTTTTTGGTTTTCTTGATTTTCTTATTTTTCTTGATTTTCTTGTTTTTCTTGATTTTCTTGATTTTTTACCACCACTAGCCGCATCCGCCTTCGCCCTCGCCTCTCTCTCCGCCTTCTCCTTGGCCTCCTTCTCCGCCTTGTCCTTGTCCTCATCACGCGTCCTCATTTCCTCATCAATTTTTTGAAGATGTTGTTCATTCGATATTTTAGATTTCGGGATCATTTTCCGGAATTTCGGGCTCAATTTCGGTCTAAATTTCGACAATTTCGGTAAAATCGACCCCTTATTCTTCTGTGACGACGAGTCGGTCGTTGGCTTCTGTCCCTCCGATTTGTTCGATGCGGGCGCTGTAATGCCGCCGGAGCCACTTACCTGCTTGATAACTTCAACTTTCGTCAAAGTTCCTACTCCGCTTCCATTCTTCTTTATTGCCAGTACAGTAGACGCTGAACTATTGTCGTCACTCAAAAAATGACGAACTTCACTTGCAATAGCGTTGCGGGCATCATCAGCATCATCATCTCCAGCATCAGTATATCCGGCATCAGCAGCAGCATAAGCAGAGGAGACGGCAGCAGAGGGGACGGCTGTTTGACCCGGTAGGACTACCTTGATTCAGGCGCGCTTGGTAGCCACTGCCGTCGCGGTCGGAGGCATTAAGATATTGGCCCGGCATTTCACTCATTTTATATTATAATTATATTTTTTTTGTATTATTAAAGATATTATTTAAAAATTCTTTTAAATATTTTTTTCTTGGTTTATTTTCTATTGTAGCATTAATTCTTTCTTCAATACTTCCATATGGAGTCATATCAAAATCTATATAATCAAATTCACTTGCTAAATAAAATAAAGAAAATGTTCCAAATATAGATTGTGCTATATTACGAAGTTTACTTCTAATAGGGTCAATAGGTAAAACATAAAAAGGTAATAAATTATCAGAAGTTAATGAATCATATAATAATTTATCAAAATCTTTATCTTTAATATAGCAAGATAATCTATGATTTTCTTTTGTAGTAGCAATAACACAATTATGTTGAGGGGCAATTTGTATAGTATAAATTTCATAATTTTTGATTAAATCTAAAAGTTCATTATATTTAATATCTTTTTCAATAGGTGGTGGAGCTAGTCCAAAGAAAGACCAATGAGCATATGGATCATTTTCAGAATTATTTTTAGCATTATTAAATGTGGGGGATAGATTATTAAACATTTTGGATGATATTATAGCTGTATTAGATGTAAATACATTACGTCTAGATATTTCATTATTTAAATTAAATTGTAAGCTTTGAGAATTTTGGAAACAAGAAGCAAAAATAAATATAATTTTATATAAATTCATACTTTATAAAATTATATTATTATTTTTATATTTAAATCATACTCTATTTTTGGTAAATATCTTTATTATACTCTATTTTCAACTGTATAAGCTTCTACAATTTGTGGTTGTTGTATTTTTTTATCTCTTTTGCTACAGCATAACATAGTTAAGGTGCAAGTCATAGTAAATAATATGAGTAAATGATTAATTGCTATATTATCTATCATTGTTTCATATAAATGTTCATTCATTATTATATATGTATTATCCATTTTATAATATATAAATTTATATTTTTTATATAATTTTTTAATAATTATATAAAAATAGGCTGAAAAAGGAATCGAACCAATATCCCTCATTAACTATATGAGTGCTTTGCCTTTAAGCTATTCAGCCAGAAGCCTAATGGCGGTTTCGAACCACCGACCTTCGCATTACAAGTGCGACGCTCTACCACTGAGCTAATTAGGCATAAAAACGCCGGCAACAGGATTCGAACCTGTGATCCCGTTGGGAACTAGATTTCAAGTCTAGCGCGTTAGACCGCTCCGCCATACCGGCATAAAAAAACGACACCGACGAGACTCGAACTCGCGCTCCTTTTAGGAAATGGATTAGCAATCCATCGCATTACCAACTCTGCCACGGTGTCTGAATGATTGTATCAATCATTAATATAATTCTTAATATTTTTTTAAGTCAATATTAAATTTAATATATTTAAAATTAATTTATTTAAATTATAGAATGGAGGAAGAATGTCGAAAGATTGAAGGTTATGATAATTATTCAATATCAAATTTAGGTGAAGTAAAAAATGATAACACAAAAATTTTATTAAAAACACATATTAAAGATGGTTATTATGTTGTAACTTTATCAAGAAATAATAAGTGTAAAAAACATTATATACATAGATTAATAGGAAATGCATTTATTCCAAATCCAAAAAACTTACCGCTTATTAATCATATAAATCAAAAAAGAAATGATAACAGAATTGAAAACTTAGAATGGGTTACTAATATTGAAAATAGTCAATCTATAAATAAAATTTGTAATATTGGATGTGTTAGTTCATATATTAAAAATGATATAAAATATTATAAATCAAAATTAATAGTTTATGGAAAAAGTTATCAAAAAAATAGCAAAGACAAAGAGATTTGTGAAGAATGGTTAAAAAATCGTAGATACGAAATAGAGAATGAGTTAGAAATAACAAAAGATAAAATATATTTATAAAGAGATTAGATTATAATATGATATTAGGAATAAAAGATTATTAATATAAAAATATATTTTTAAATATAATATGTATAAAAAAATAATGAATATAAAAGAAATAAATGTTAAGGAAATAACTTTTAATATAGATAAAAATTTAGATAAATGCGGAGAATGTTATATTTGTCTTGAAGATGACGCACCATTATCAGATTGTAGATGTAAAAATATTTTTTTACATAAGAAATGTCAGAGAGATTATTTGATGAAAAAAAATACAATAGTATGTAGTATATGTAAAACAAATTTTAATAACGTTGATTTAATAGTAAATGGTAATAATGAAGAATTACAAATAAATTGTTGTTTTTTTTTATATAAAGATAAAAAAAAATGTAAATTTGATGAAAAAGATATATTATATAAGATAATAATAAACAAAAATATAATTTATATTAAATGATATATAACTATTATATCATTAAATAACTTGTAAATCATTTAATGATACACATACAATTTTATTTTTAATAAATTGTCCACGATTTAAACCAAATAATCCTTCAAATTCGTAATTAAATAAAGGCTCAAATGTCTTTAAATACAGATTATTATTATCATAATCCGTATGAATATATAATGAAACATTATTATTTTGATTGGTTATATTATTATAAATAACCATTTTACTTAATTCCCAAATATTAGTGGGTTCTTCAATAATATCATGAACATTAATATCACCATCTTTCATTAAAATAATAGTCATATTTATAAGTTCTATTTATAACTTGTATTAATGTAAATAAATAAATATAAAAATCAATTTTATTTAATAGAAAAAATAATATGAAAAATAAGTTAATAAATATATGAATAAACTGATATTTTCATATTTATAAAATAAAAAATCTTTTTGTTTATATTGTTCTATTAAATGTAAAGCATGATCATTACTATAAAAAAAATAAAACATAAATACTAATATATCTGTATTAAATGTTGAATTTTTTATGAATGGTAATGTTACACTTAATGTTTCACTTATAGCAATAGCCTGTAATGGATGTTCAGGGTAAATAGTACAAGCAGCAATAGCTCTTTGAGTTCTTATTAATGGTATTATATACATAATATTAAATTAATAATTAATAGAGATAAATATTTATATTAATTATTAATATATTATTAATACTATAATATGTCATATGTATATTTTATAGAATCAACAAATGGTTCAACTTATATTGGAGCAACTGTAAATTTAGATAGAAGAATCAGACAACATAATATGGAATTAAAAGGTGGAGCTGTAGCTACATCAAATAAAGTTAAATCGGGCGAATGTTGGTCATATGTATGTTATGTTGAGAATTTTCCGTGTTATAATGAGGCATTAAAATTTGAATGGAGATGGAAACAAATCTCTCGAATAATTCAAAAAAAATTTCCAAATTTATTACCAAAAGAAAAAAGATTAAAAGCTTTAAACGAATTATTAGCACTTGAACGCCCTACAAGTAAAGCAATGTTATATAGTGAATGGGAATTAAAACCAAATATAGTTTATATATAAATTAAACTATTATATAAAAGAAATAATAATAAACAACATATTTCAGCCTGATTATGTATATTATTTATTTTATTATATGATTCTAAATAAAAAGAAGCAAATGATGGATTATACATAGTTGCTAACATTAAACCATATATACGTGAAAATAATTTAGGATTCAATAAAGGTATAATAACACTAATAAATTCGCTAATTGCGACAGCTTTAATGGGTTCTTCAGGTATAATGTAGCAAGCAGTAATAGCACGAGATGAGCGGATTAATGGAATTAAATACATAATAAAAATATTTTAAAATTAATAATTAATAGAAAAAAGTATTTATATAGTATTTATATTATTTATTGAATATAACATATTGTTCCATTTTCATCAGTATAACATAATTTTTTCAATTTATAATTTTTTCGTTTTAAGGTAAAATCGATTGTTTTTAAACAATTTTCACAAGGTTTTGCCATCATTAATTTAGACCCATTATTATTTGTCCTAAAAACGATAAGATTTATAGGAGACATTTTTTCGGATTTTTTTAATCTCTCAACACAATCAACTTCGGCATGAACACAATCTTTATTTTCACTGGATGCTTTATTCATAAGATTATATTGATTATGGCCAAACGCATAAAACGCACTGATGATTTAACTTTGGTGAGAACGCGACACAACCGATTTTGGCTTTTCCATTATTATTGTTATCAATTTCAGCACGCAAAGGAACAAATGTGTTCAAAATATTTTGCATAACCATAATTAATAATAGTTGTATTTATATATCCATTTCTATTATTTGTAATCAATTTTTTTTGTATATCGTCTATAATTTTATAATAAGCAATTAACAATATCTTGATACAATTGTAAAATATGACCCCCTGTTGCGTCGCCTGATTGTGTTAAATTAATTAAGGATAATACTAATATTTTTTTTATTTCTATTTTTAAATGATTATCATTTAATATAGTATTAATTAAAACATCATTTGTATGTAATACATAATGTGATATTACATCCATTTTTGGAAATATTCCAGCAATTTTTTTAACAATAAATTCACTTTGTTTTTCGTTAAAAAGGTCAGAGTATTTAGTAAGATAATCAGGACAATATGTATCTAACATTATAATATTGGTTTGTAATTTATTGGTTTGTAATTTATTGGTTTGTAATTTATTGGTTTGTAATTTATTGGTTTGTAATTGATTATTATTATTATTATTATTATTAATATTATGAATAATAGGATATGATGTAATAAAGGTGGTTGAGTGTACAATAATAGAAAATAACGATATAAATTGAATAAAAAATTTATACATATAATAAAATAATATTATTATTTTTAATAAAAAAAAATAGTAATATTAATTTATATTCTTAACATTATTTATAATTTGTTGATTTCCATTTGTTAAATCAGTTATTATAATTTGTTCTTTTATAGTTCCATTATTTGTTTCTTGAATTTTTTCTATTTTTTTATTACCTTGTACTGTAGTAGAAGATGAACGTGTAACATAATTTGTTCTCATAGGAATATTAACAGACATAGAAGAAGCGAAATTATTTCCATTTATTCTGATATTATGCATATTATTGGGAAAAGCACCAATATTAATATCACTAAAGAGTTGTGAAAATAAATCATGTGGATTAAAATTTGCGTGATTATGTTGAAATTGAAATGGATTATTAGTAGTATATTTTTCTTTGTTAGTTAAAACTTCGTATGCTTCAGAAACTTTTTTAAATTTTTGTTCAGCTTCTTCTTTATTATCAGGATTTTTATCAGGATGGTGTTTAATTGCCATTTTCCTATATGCTTTTTTGATATCTTCATTAGAAGCATTATTATCTATTTCTAATAAATCATAATATTGTTGAAAATTAGTCATAATAGATATATTAATATAATATATTTAATATTATTTAAATATATTATGAATTTATTTTATTTATTTATGTATTCATTTTTAATTAATAAAAATTTTGTAAATGTATATATAAATATAGAACAAGTAAATAAATATTTAATACATAGTGGTATAACATTTGAGGATATAAATAATAATGAAAGAATAAGATATGATTTTAGAGCATTTAATGATAATTATGAATATATAACAACTGATGAAAGTCGTAAAAATGTAACACTAATGTTCCCAAATTTAGATAATAATTTTTTACATTTAAAAGGTTTGAATAATTTAAATAAAGAAAATAATGATATAAATGATAAAAAAAATGAGATGTTTTTAACAAGCAAAGAGATTTTTTGGGGAACAACAAATTATTCATTACAAGATATAAAAGATTTTGAACAAACATTACATAAAAAATATATAATTGGATTATATGATTGTAGACATTATGTAAATGAATTTAGTTTATGGTCATTAAATAAATCATCACCTATATGGGATTTACATAAATTTTTATAATTAAGATTATAAAAATAATATTATAAAATTGATTTAAAATAAAGTTATAAAATTAAAATATATTAATACATTTTACATAATAAAATGACTACATATTTTCTAGATTTGGTATATAAATATGGTCTATATAATTTAAATTATTTTAAATTTAATGATATTTTAGAATTTGTCCCAACAAATACAGATAAAATTGTAAATCAAACATTTAATAAAGAACATTTCATAGATAATTGTATTATAAATTTTTGTGAAAAAAATAATAAAAATAATAAAAATAATAAATTTTGTATTTCACTTTCAGGTGGAGTAGATTCTATGGTATTAGCAACTATCATGAAGATTTTAGGTTGTGAATTAATCGGTGTTCATATTAATTATAACAATAGAGATGAAACATTATTAGAACAGCAATTTTTAGAAGAATGGTGTAAATATAATGATATTAAATTATATGTTAAGACAATTGAAAATATTAAGCGAGCAAATACAAAAAGGTCTGATTATGAATATATTACAAAAAACATGCGTTTAGATTTTTATAAAGAAGTTTTAAATAAAGAAAAATTAGATTTAATTTTATTAGCACATCATAAAGACGATATTGTAGAAAATATTTTTGCAAATGTATGTCGTGGACGTTATATTTTAGATTTAGCAGTGATTAAAGAGTTTACAACAATGAATAATATTAATATTGGAAGACCATTAATTGAGTTTTATAAGCAATCTATTTTAGAATTTGCTGAAAAATATCAAGTACCTTATTTTAAAGATACAACACCTGATTGGTCAGTAAGAGGCAAATATCGTAGACGTATTTATCCATTGATTGAAGATGCTTTTACAAAAAATGTGAAAGATAATTTAATTGGTTTAAGTGTTCAATCGTATGAGTGGAATGAATTGATTAAAGAAGATATAATTAAACCATTTATGAATAAAGTAAAATTTACATTTGATATAAATAAATGTTATGTAGAATTTAATATTACAAAATATAAAAATTATCCATTATGTTTTTGGAATGTTGTATTAATGAATGTATTTAATCAATCGGGATATAATTGTCCATCACGAAAAGGAATTCAGAATTATATGAATAATATTAATAAAGATATTTGTACGCATAATGTTAATATATCAATTTCAAATAATTGTAAATGTAGTTTAAAAAATGATAATATTAAATTTGAATTTAATAAATTATAAATATAAATATAAATATAAATATAAATATAAATAAAAATAAAAATAAAAATAAAAGTGAATTATTAATTTTTTTTTATTTTTATAAATAATAATTAATTATAAATGACGAGTATGTCTATTATTGAGGTTTTACCTAATTATTGTCCAAAAATTGATGACAAAAATAATAAAAAAATAGATTTAAATATTCGAGATTTACAAATCAAATATCCGAATGGTTGTGTATGTTGTAATGTAACATATTTACCAAGAAAGTATTCATCGTTAATTGCACAACATTTTAATACTAGAAAACATAAAAAACTTTGTTTAGATCCAGCAAATGAAATATTTAAAGTTGATTGTGGTTCTAATGAAAATATTTTAGATGTATTTGATTTAAAATGTAAAGAAAATCGTGAATTAAAAAAATTAAATTATAATTATAAGCAAGAATTAGATTCCATGAAAGAAAAATATGAAAATGAAATTAAAAATATAAGAATTCGTTTTGATATTCTGCAAAAATTAAATATGGAACTTCAAGAAAAAGTATTAACAAAAAATGTAGAAACTACAAATTTAATTGATTTTTAAAATATAAAGTATAAAATATAAAAATAAAAAATATAATATATATAAATTATATTATATTTTTTTTATGAATTTAATTCATAAAACACCTTCATTTAAAAGAGTAAATAAAGAATTAGAAAATTTTAAAGCAAAAAAATCTTTTATAAATTTAAATAAAAATGTAATAAATTTTTATAATAATGTTGATATGGATGTTTATATAAATGATGATAATAATGAAACTATTTTATTAGAAGTTGCTTATAAAAATAAAATTATATATGAATTAAATGCTCCAAAAGAATATCCATTTAAACCATATTCAATAAGAAATTTTTATTTTAAAGATGAATTATCAAATTTAAATTATTCTCAATATTTAAATAATATTTTAAAAATGTTAAAAAATAATAATATAGATTATAATATATTATATTTTTTTCTTTTATGTAAATATGGTATAAAAAGTAAATTTTTAAGTGAAACAAATGATAGATGTTTTTGTTGTACGAGTTTAACATGTAATAATTTATGGAGTCCAGCATTTACAGTTAATAATTATATAAATGAATATATAGAATTAAAATTTATTTTAAATTATTCAGATATAACTGAATATAAAGAGTTAGAAAATATTTATAATAATTTATTTAATAGTAATGATATGTATTTTAATAAATTACCAAGTGATATAATAGATTATATTTTATTTTATATATATAAATAAAATGAATATAATAATAACAAGTATTATTATTGTAACATCATTACTAATATTTTCAATATCCATTAATATAATTTTACCCGAAGATGTGTTACAATTTATTGAAAAATTACCTTATTATATTGTTTTGTTGTCATTAATTAGTTGGTTTTTTTATATATCATTTCAAAAGAATGGTAGTGATAATATTATAAAGGAATCAGGTGAGAATGAAGATTTAAATTCAGATACTAAAAACATTCAAATGTTTTATATGTTTATATATTCGATGTATATGTTAATTATATATTTATTTATATATTTATTTCATGGTATTAGATGGTTATTATTTGCTTTATTTCAAAAAAAAGAAGAATTAGCAAAAGAAGGTAATATAAATAAAGAAATATTTAATAATAAAATAAAAAAACATACAATTAGAATATATAATATACTTTATATATATATATATATAATTTTGAATAATTTCAACGTGTTTCGGGATTAACTTAACAACAATTGTATAGGATTAGGAATACCTGATTATCCTGAATAAAATAAAAAATATTTTTTATAATATTATAAAAAATATTATAAAAAATATTATAAAATAAAAATAATATATAATGAAATCGAATAATTTATGGATTTATTTATCTATAATAATATGTATATTAGCATCTATAAGAATATCTTTAAGAAAAATATTATCACATATAGATTTAGATAAAGATATTATAGCGGCAATATTAGAATGTGTAATAGGTTTATTAGCTTTTATATATTTATTATTAAATTATAAGCGAATTAATTTGAATAAAATTAATAATAATCATATATTTAATTTTATACTGGTGTCTTTTTTTACATTAATATCTTCAATACTTGTAATTTATACACTAAGTTTAACAAATAATACATCATCAATTGTAAGTATAATTAATTTTAATGTAGTATTAACTTTATTAATAAGTATATTATATTTTAAAGAAAAAATAAATATATATACATTTTCGGGTATATTTATGTCTTTTATAGGTATATTATTAATTGTTAATTATCATGATATTTGAATTTTATTGATAATATTATTAATAATATATATTTATCTTAATATATATTATTATGATATGATAAAATTATGGATATGTTTTGCGATTTTATCTATGATTATTTCAGCATTAAGTACAATATCTTTTAAAATTATTGATAACAGTAAATATGATAATGATATTTTTATTATATTTACATTCATAATTATGGGTTTTTTTTCGATTGTATATTTATTTTTATTCAAAAGTGATAAAAATAAAATAATTAAATCTTGTGATAAACAATTGATATTTTTTGTTATATTATTTGGATTATTATTAATTATTAATAATTTTTGCTTGCAATATGCTATGAAGATTAGTCCAAATATAGGTTATTCTCATTTAATAATAAATTTAAATGTAATAATTACATTATTCGCGAGTTATTTTTTATTTAAACAAAAGATAAATTTGCAGTCATTTTTTGGAATTATAATAACATTATTTGGAATAGCAATAGTTGTTAATAATAGTAATTAATTTAAATATTCAATATTATCATAATTAATTGTATCTTTATTATTATATTCAATAAGTTCTTTATTATTAATAATTTCTATTGTTAATTCATTATTATTATCATTATTATTATCATTATTATCATTATTATTATCTTTAATATTTTTAACAGAATTTAATTCTACAAATTCTATATTACTATCCGTTTCGTAATAATTAATATTTTCATTTATAAATTTATATATCTTTGTTGCTAACCATTTTAAATAAATATCTAAATTTTCTTGTTCTCTAATTTCTGTTCCTTTACTGATTGTTGAATGCATTAAATCACTCCATAATGTATCTAATACATCACTATGTCCATAATCAGTGGCAATAAATGTTTCAATATTTAAATTTGGATTATTATTTTTTAATTTTTTTGTATTTAATGCTAAGAGAGGTATAAATGGTAATTCGAAATTTGGAAATATAGAACCTTTATATGATTTTTCAGCATTTAAAATTAACAAAAACTTCAAATAATTTAAATTGGGAGTTAAATCATTGAATATATTAATAATTTGTTTATCAAGTAATTTACTATTATCAACAGGATCTAATAAAACAGATTTATCAATATTAGAAATATTATAAACAGTTTTAATTAGATTGGTATATCCAGTTGAATGTGACATAGGAATAATTTGTTTATAATCATTTTTAATAGAATTTAAAAATTCTTGACAACATATAATATCATTTGGAACAACACTAACCGAGAAATTATATTGATTTAAAGTATTAATAAAATTACTATAAATATCAGCGGGTATTAATGAATTAGCACCAGTAAAAAATATAAGAGCGTTCATATCTTTTTTAATAATATTTTTAGGTTCAAAAACTTTTACAATATTATTATTATATACTTTTTTATAAGAATTAACAGATAAAATATTATATGATTGCACTATATGTAATAAATAAATTATTAGTAATTTCTTAAACATTTTAATATAAGATTATATCTATATATTTTTATATTAATTTTGAAATATTTTATATAAATTATTATTATAAATTATAATAATAATTTAAATAAGTATTTAATACTAATAGTATTATATTTATTATGTCTAATTTAAATAGTAAAATTGTAGAACATAAATTAAATTTAAAATTATATGGATATACTATTATACCTAATGTATATAGTAAAGAAGAAGTAGATGAATATTGGGATGATTTTAATAAATGGAGAAAAAATGTTCCAGAATTAGATGAATTACATTTAAAAATAGATTATAATGGTATATTTAAACATCATCAAGTGGGTCACCAACGTTTTGCTTGGATGGCTAGAACTAATCCAAAAATATTAAATATTTTTAAAGAACTTTGGAATACTGATGAATTAGTTACATCTTTTGATGGTTGTTGTTATTATCCATATAAATATAAAGGTAATGACCATTTTTGGATACATACAGACCAATCATCTAGAAAGAAAGATTTATCTTGTTATCAATCATTTTTGAGTTTAACAAATAATAGTGAAAGAACATTTGTAGTATATAAATATTCACATTTAATGCATCAAAATTATTTTGATATAATGAATATAGATGAACCGAGGGATTGGAATATTTTAAGTAAAGAATATGTTGATAAAATATCAGATTTAAAACATATTTTAACAGTAAAAGCAGGTGATTTAGTTATATGGGATTCACGAACATTTCATCAAAATACTTGTGGAGATGAAAATTGTGTAGAAGAGAGATTAGTTCAATATTTATGTTATTTACCAAAATATAATGAAAAAAATAATGAAAAAGAGAGAAAACAAAGAAAAAATTTTTATAATAAATTAAGAACAACAAGTCATTGGCCATATCCTATGAATGTTGTTCCATGTCAACCAAATACATATAATTATTATAATGAAGATAAAAAAATATTTATAGATTATGAAGCATTATGTAAACCAGAATTAAGTGATTTAGAAGAAGAAATACATAAATTATTGTAATATTTTTTATAATAAATAATCGATAATTCATAATATAATTAAAATAAGTTAAACATATTTTAATTATATTATGAATTATAAAATATGTTTTTTGGTTTAAATAATCAAAAATTTTTAACAATTTTTTATAACGCACTTTTAACTGGTATGCCTAGTTTAACATATAATCCTATAAATAAGAATATATTACATGCACCATTTACTGTTAATGAAAAATCAACATATATAAATTATCGTTTAAATAATGAACAGTTTAATGTAATAAATGATTATTTAAAAAATAATAATAATAATAATAATAATAATTTAATATTACAACCATCAAGTATTATTTCTGATAGTGATAAAGATTATTTTTTAAGTATTAATATTTATAATTGCACGTCACCTATTTTTGAATTTATATCAGATGAACCTTCTACAAGATGTGAAATCAATGTATATGTGAAAGATAAAAAAGATAATAAAGGAACATTGATAACGGATTATGTATCGAGTATATTATCACTTGATCCGGATAATTTATTTAAATCGGCGGGAAAAATAAATTTAATTAATGATAATGAATTAATAAAAGGATATGCTAATTGTGAAAATTTTGCATTAAATTTTGATTATAATCAATATTTAAATACAAACATATATAATAAAATTAGTTCTAATTTGGTAAAATATACAGATAAAATATTTTATAATAATGGAATTTATGATAAATTATATTATGATTCATCTTTAATCAATAATAATATTATTGAATGTCTTGATTATAATGTTGATTTTAAGTTTTTAAATGTTGATTTTTTAAATGTAGATTCATTATTTTATTTTGAAAATAAAATAAATTTTGTGGGTGGATTATGGTATAATTTATATGATACAGATTAAATAATATTTATAAATAATATTTATAAATATTATTAAATTATTTTTTTATTTTTATTTTTAAAATGTTTTTTCTGTAAATAAACGATATACAGTAAATAAACCAAAGAATAATAATGAAAAATGAATAACAAAGAATATTTTATTAATAATAATCCATTGTTCAATATCTTTATATTTGGGATTTTTTAAATATGGTTGTAAACTATTATATAATATAGAATTAAGAAGTGTAGAACAAGTTAATAATAAAACAGATATAAATGCTAATCCAACTGTATACATTTTATTTTTTCCTCTATAAAATCTAGAATAACCTAATGCGGCAAATGAAATTGCGGTTGTTAATCCTACATTTCTAAGTGATGTTTGATAATACATAACTAAATCTTTAAATGTTTCTAATTTTAAGTTAGAGTTTTCATTTTGATTATGTTTTTCTTTTTTTGTATCATAATCTAAATTATAATCCATTTTATATATTATATTAATATTTTATGTTAATATATTATAAAAAAATATAAAATATTAATATATTATGACTTTTATTATAAATTATTATAAACCTATATTAAAATTACATAACAATATTTATAATAAAAATATTATATTAAATACAAATTTCATTAATAATAATAATAATGATAATGATAATGAATTTAACACAATTTATAATCCAATTATAGGAAGTAATATTGGAATTCCCTTAAATATAATTCAATATATATTTACAAATATATATTATGATTATAATATAATTAATATTGAATTAATATTATTACAATTTGCTATTGGGATTACTACATATGGTACTGATAGATTATTAGATGCGATTGATTACAATAATACTATAGTTTTAAATAATAATAATAATAATAATAATAATAATAATAATAATAATAATAATAATAATGAAATAATTTCAATAGAAAAGAGAGACTATTATAATTATTTATTAAAAAATATAAATTATAATATTATTACTATATTATCAAGCTATTTATATATATTATATTTATTATCACAAGAATCTGAAAGATATATATTTATTTTGTTATTGTCATCTACAATTTTTTATCGAAATTTAAAAAAAGAATTTGGACAATTTAAAGCAATATATATCGGTATTTTTTGGACAATTGGTACAATAATATTACCAATTGTATATCATGATAATAGTTATGATATAATTAATTATCCATTAATTTATTTACCAAATATTTTATCATTATTTGGTTCAAGTAATTTATTGGATATAAAAGATATAAAAAAAGATAAAGAAGATAATATCTATACCTTACCTGTTTTATATGGAGAAAATATTACTATTTGTATTAGTCATATTGCTATTTTTTTTAGTATAATATTATTTTCTCAAAATTATAATTTTAACAATAATTTATGGTTATCATCATTATATGAATTGCAAAATTTTGGAACATTTTTTATTAATTCAAATAAAACTCTAACATAAAAAATATAATTTTATAAATATATAATTATATTTTTTATTTTTAATCAACATCTTCTATATTTACATTTGATTTTGGTTGTTCTTCTGAACTTGGCATTCCTCCAGGCATTCCTCCGGGCATTCCTCCGGGCATTCCTCCGGGCATTCCTCCGGGCATTCCTCCAGGCATTCCTCCAGGCATTTCACCTTGTTGCATATTAGCCATCATTTTTTCTTGTAAAGGTTTCATTTCTTCTTGAAATTCTTTTAATCTTGAATCATATTCTTCTTTTGAAGCACTTTGATTATTATCTAACCAAGATGTAGCGTCCTCTGCTATTTTATTTAATTTAGTTTTTAATTCATCATCAATTAATGATGACATTTTTTCATCATTTAATGTTGATTTCATCTGAAATACATTATTTTCAAAATTATTTCTTGCTTCTATTTTTTCTTTTTCTCTTTCATCTTCTTCTTTGAATTTTTCGGCATCTGCTAACATCTTATCAATATCTTCTTTACTTAATCTTCCTTTATCATTTGTTACTGTTATTTTATCCGATTTTCCAGTTGATTTTTCTGATGCCGATACATTTAAAATTCCATTTGCGTCTAAATCATATGTAATTTCAATTTGTGGTACACCACGAGGCATAGGAGGAATACCTTGTAAAGTAAATTCACCTAATTTATTATTATCTTTAGTAAATTGTCTTTCTCCTTCAAATACTTGGACTGTAACTGCCGGTTGATTATCAGCATATGTACTAAATGTTTGAGATTTAGAAGTTGGAATTGTACTATTTCTTTCAATAATTCGTGTCATTACACCACCACTTGTTTCAACTCCTAATGATAATGGAGCAACATCTAATAGAAGTAAATCATCAATTTTACTATCTTTTACACCGGATAATAATGCTGCTTGAACTGCAGCACCATATGCTACAGCTTCATCGGGATTAATTGAACGATTTAATTGTTTTCTATTAAAATAATCGGTTAATTGTGATTGAACTTTTGGAATACGTGTCGAACCACCAACTAATACAATTTCATGAATATTCGATTTACTAATACCAGAATCTTTCATTACTTGTTCAACTGGTTCAAATGTTTTTCTAAATAAGTCTCCACATAATTCTTCAAATCTTGCACGAGTAATAGAAGCTGAATAATCAATACCATCATATAAACTATCAATTTCTATTGTTGCTTGTGTAGATGCTGATAAAGTTTTTTTTAAATTTTCACAAGATGTTCTAAGACGTCTTAATGATCTTTTATTGTCTGATAAATCTTTTTTATGTTTTCTTTTAAAATCTTGTGTAAAATGATTAACTAAACGACTATCAAAATCTTCACCCCCTAATCTTGTATCACCTGCTGTTGCTTTCACCTCAAATACACCCTCTTCAATACTTAATAACGTAACATCAAAAGTCCCACCACCTAAATCATAAATTAAAATATTTCTTTCTTTATCATCTTTTGTATTATCTAATCCATAAGCAATCGCAGCAGCAGTAGGTTCATTAATAATACGTAATACTTTTAATCCAGCAATAGAACCGGCATCTTTTGTTGATTGACGTTGAGCGTCATTAAAATATGCTGGAACAGTAATAACAGCACTATCGACCGGTTCTCCAAGAAAATCTTCCGCAATTTCTTTCATTTTTGTTAAAACCATAGATGAAATCTCTTCCGGTTGAAAATCTTTAGTTTCGCCTTTATATTGAGCTTCAATAATTGGTTTATTATCTTTATCTTTTACTTTAAAGGGAAATTGTTTAATATCACTTTGAGTTGATGAATCACTAAACACTCTACCAATAAGACGTTTAGCATCATAAATAGTATTTTCTGGATTTTGTGATGATTGATTTTTTGCTGAAGCACCAATTAATCGTTCATTATCAGTAAAAGCAACATATGATGGTGTTGTTCGTTGACCTTGATCGTTTGCTATAATTTCACATTGTCCATTTTTCCATACACCAACACATGAATAAGTTGTTCCTAAATCAATACCAATTGCTACCATCAATGTATTAATAAAATAAATCTTTTTAAATAATTATAATTTATATATTTTAAATAATATTTTTAAAAATGATATAATATAATTTATATATTATAAATTATAATATTATTTAAAATAAATGAGTGATAATAAATTAGAATTATTAGAAAAAAAGATAGAAAATTTAGAAGAAAAAATTCATTTATTAGAAAATATAATTATGCAAAATAGTATTAAAAATTTTGATTTAGATTTTCAACAAGTTATTCCAAATACAGAATTAAATTTTGATAATGAAATTATTAATCGTAGTATAAATATGTCTGAAACTAATTTTATAAATAGTCCGCCTAATTTAGAAAGACAATTTGGATTTAATTCTAATATATAATATTATTATATATTATATAAAAATGCCCAAAAAAATTAATTTGTTAACTACTTCAAATATTTACAATTCTAATTTTGCTAATAATTTAAGTAATGATAGTTCTGTTGTTTCTTTAAAAAATGATTTATCTAATAAAACTGCTCAAATAAACGAATTACAACGTAAATATAATAATTTAATCGATAATTTAATAGTAACGGGTGTTGAAGGTGATACATCGTTGATTGATATATCTGCTCAATTACTTGATCTAAAATTTTCAGCTTAAATTTTCATAAAAAAATAAAAAATATAATAATTTTTAATATTTATATTTTTTATTTTTAACATAATGTTTAACATTTAAACTACATCTACTAATGTAGGTGGTTCTTTGATAATTGGAATATGCATTTTAGTTACATAATTATTTGTTTTTGTAAATTTAATTTCATCGTCATATAAATTAATATGACCAAATGACCAATAATTACTAGCCTTTAAATCCTTAATCACATTATTGGTTCCAAAATATGGATGTTTTAACACATTATTATTTCTATAATTATGACCTAATGTAATACACGGTACATCGTTAATAAATACAATATGATCTTTTTCTAATACAAATGTTAACATTGATGTTGTTTTAACATTAACTGTTTGAGTTAAATCGTATGGAAAACACCAATTACTATTATAATAAATAGGATGCCATGGTGTAATAGTTAATCCATCAATTAAACACATTTTACGAATATTATTTTTAATATGTGTTTCTACAACACAAACTACCTTGGATTGTGAAATTTTATTATCAATAGTCATTGTTTTTACAATATCTCCCTTTTTAATGCTTTTAATATTTGTAATTTCACCATTAGCCATTGTAATACTACACGATGAATGAAAACATCCACCATATTGATTATTAAAATCAGACATATTTACATTTCTATTAACATAATTATTTGATGTTGCAGTATGGTGTGAACGATTAATAAGTGATGGTGTAGGTGGTGGTAAAGTATCAAAGATATCACTTGTTCTATCTACAATATCTTCAAATGTTTGTCCACCAAATGGACATCCCTCGTCTTTAAAATTAGGTTTGATTTGTTGATTAATAGAGCGCGAAAGTTGGTCTAAATAAAATTCTCCCCAGCGACTAAAATATGTGGGGTTTGAAATAGCAATATTTACTTGGCCTTCGAGATTAATAAGAAGACCACGAATTAATTTGTGGTCAGTATTTCGAGGATTTTCTTTTAATTTTCTAATAATATTATATAATTCTTCTTTAGCCATATTGGTTTGTCCAATTCTATTATAATTAATCATTTTACGAATACTATTTACAACTTCAAATCTGTATTTATGAATATTAACATTTTCATCGTAAACAGTTTGTGTGATTTTTGCTCTATCTACAGTGATTTCATCACTTTTAAATGATTGTCCACAAATTTTATAAGTATAATAATATGTAAAATCTTCATTTCCTTGTGTATTTAAAATAATATTTTTCTCTTGTTCATTTTGAACTGTTCCTAAATCATATGTATAACAATTTGTCTTTTCATCAAAATTACTTGCGAAATCACCGATAATTAATTCTGAATTAACTTTTTTTGTTTTTGAAATAATATGTAATTGTAAATTCATTACAACTGTACTTAAAATTGTTCCTGTAAAATTACAGAACACGGTGGCAATCATACCTCCATCAGGAATATGGCCATTAGCACCATTAGCATATTTTGCCATATCATATAGCAAATCTTTTTGTAAGCTATACCCAAAACCAAATGTATAAATTGGTGTTGTAAAATTTATATTGCTTCGCAGTTTTTTTAATGTTTCAACTTCACCTCGTGCTGGTGAAATATTTGGCTGGCCATCAGTAAACATTAAAATAGCACTATTTCGTGTTTTATCAATTCGTGAATCAAGTATCTTAAGTGCTTGGTCAATACCTCCCCAAATATTTGTTTGATGTCTCGGTTTAATAGTATCGATTTTATCAAGTGCGTTTGCTTTATTAATTTCAGTCATTAACATTAAATCAAATACAATAGTAATTGTACTATCAAAGCAAATTACAGCTAAACGTGATTCTTTATTTAATGATTTTGCCACAGTTTTAGCAGCGTGATTAACAATATCTTGAATAGACATGCCACTTTCAATATTATTATTTTGTGCATCTTTTGCTTCAACTGCCATATTCATTGAACCTGAATGGTCAACAACTAAAACAATATCTTGTGGTAAATGATTATTTTCAAGTTCTTTTGGAAAGCTTTCAGGATTAACATTGAATGTTACCATTAAATTATTTTTTTCATTTTTTGTTAAATTATGCTCTAATAAAATGTTATATGTTCCGGTCTTTGTTGCTACTTTTTCCTTGGGGCTTTGAGTTTCTTGGTGATATTTATCACATAAAAACTTTAAAGCTATATTCAATTTTAAACTTTCAATATTCATTGTGGAACGATCGTGCGGAGATGTTCTATGCTGACGTAACCATGTTTCAATAGCCTCCCTTTCATATGTTTGACCATCACTACCAGTTACTGGATTTATCATAGGCATCTGAGTAATAGGGCAAGTAATCGATTCTTCAATTGCTTTGATATCGAGCATAGATGATGTAGAAAGATTTTCCATTTATATCATCAACATTTAATGAATTGTATTTAAATCAATTTTTTTTATTTAAAATTGATTTAAAATTAAAATGATATTTCAAGTAATATATAATGAGCGAATCATTAATTGAAACACTTAATAATAATAGTAACAATATTAACAATAGTAACAATATTAACAATATTAGTAATATGGAACAAACGAATGTAAAAGATGTATATGAAAAAATAGCGGCTCATTTTTCAAATACACGAGTATATAGTTGGTCTTGGATTATTGAATTTTTAGAAGAAATTAGTTTAAAAAATGAAAATTCACTAATTTATGATTTAGGTTGTGGTAATGGAAGAAATATGAAATTCAAAAATTTAAACTTTATAGGAATTGATAATTGTCAAAATTTTATTAATATTTGTAAAAGTAAAAACTTAAATGTTATTAAATCTGAAATTACTAATACACAATTACCAAGTAACAGTGCCGATGCTATTATTTGTATTGCTGTACTGCATCATTTAGTAAGTGAAGAAAACAGATTAAGGGCATTATTAGAAATAAAGAGATTAATAAAATCAGGTGGAAAAATTTTATTATCAGTTTGGTCAATTAATCAACCAAAAAAAACAAGACGTAATTTTAAATCATATGGAAATAACATAGTATTATGGAATAGTTGTGGTGAAAGTTATGAACGTTATTATTATATATTTAAAATAGATGAATTAAAAAAATTAATAAATAAAGCAGGATTATATATTTTAAAGCATAATTATGATTGTGGAAATGAAATTTTTGTATTATTAAAATCATAGTTTGATTTTTCCTTTAAATTATATAATACTTTATATACCTTGTTTATATATTCTATATAATAATTTAAATTGCTGTCTGAATATATTATATTAAAATTATATTCTTCTTTATAGAGCCATAATAATTGTTTTAATAAATTTGGATTGTTAATAGTAATTTTCATATATATATTTATTAATAATATATCATATTTACTAATTAATATTTTTCCAATTATTTTTATTTTTATTTAGCAAAAATAAAAATATTTGGAAAAAATATTTTATAATATTATAAAATGTCTAGTGAAAATTTAGGAGCAGGAGAACAAGAAGCATTAGCAAGTGCTCGTTTAGGTGATTTACGTAAAAAAGTTAATGCCGATTCATGGAGTGATAATATGGAAGTATTAATGAAACAATGGGGTGAAAAAGCAGCTGGTCTAAGATTTATGCATGCTCATGCAGGTGGTAAATGGAAAGGTTTTGCTAATAAATTAGCTATTTCAGGTATTATTGTAACAGGTGTTGCTTCAACCATGTCTTTAATAGCCACTAGTATTCAAGAACCCGAAGTAAAAAATGGTATTTTATTCGGTGTTGGTGGAGTTGGTTTAGTATCAACATTAATTCAATCATTTAAAAAATTTTATAACGCCGAAGAAAAAGCAGCAGACCATGCTAGTGTATCAAAACAATTTGGTTCATTTTACAGATATATGACTTTACAATTAGGTATGTCTAGATTTGATCGTGATCCAGCTGATGTATTAACAGTATGGGCTTTAAAAGAATATGAAAGACTACAACAAGAATCACCACCAATTGGTGGAGATTCCATAGTATTATTTAAAAAGAAATTTAATGACCCAAATCAATCTATACCTGATGTTGCCGAAGATAAATTTGTAATTAAAGTATTTAAAGAACCAGAAGAAGAAGATGATGAATCAGAAAATATTAAAATATCAAGAGAAAATATATCATTAGTATCAAATAAAGAGGTTGCAGTAAATATTTCCAATTAAAAAATTAAATAAATAATTATTTATTCATTATTTATTTAATTTTATTTATTTTGTATATAATTTATATTCAGGTAAACAAGTCATTTTAACATTACTATTATAAATATTTAATGTTTTACTTTTTTTTGTTCTACAATGAGGTAAAAAATCTTTATTTTTAAAAAATTTTAATGTTTTTTTATTTTTATTATTATGCCAATAATCATTTTTATATGTATTTTTTAAATTATATTTTTTTGATTTTTTGAAAAAACGAGCAATATATGTTGGATTTAATGTTTCACCAGCAATTATGGCACCAGCACAACAACCAATATATATAACTTTATTATTTTTTACTCTTTTACTAATCAATTTATGCATATTCGTTTTTTTAAGATGATACCATAAATAAAACGTATCTCCACCTATTACCCAAATTAAATTTGTAGTTTTTATATTTTTCTCAAATTTTTTTAAATTTTTTTTTTTACTACAATCTATATATGTTACTTCATAAGGCATATTAAAATTAAATTTTTTCTCTTGTAATTTAAAATTTTTTATAGCATTTCTTATTAATTCTTTTTCTGGTACATTTTTCTTATTGTATTTAGCAGTTACAATAACGGATATTTTTAAAACATCTAATTTATTATATTTTTTATTAACAATATTATTTAAATTTTCTCCTAATACATTATTATTTGTACAATTTGATGTTAGAATTACAGATTTATTATATATTTTAGAAGTCATATAATAGGTATTATATAATAGTAATATTAAATTATTAGATTAAATTATTAGATTAAATTATTAGATTAAATTATTAGATTAAATTATTAGATTAAATTATTAGATTAAATTATTAGATTAAATTATTAGATTAAATTATTCGTTTAGATTTAATTT
>Ga0181388_1000123_pt1 | contig 24534 bp, 9 predicted proteins | sample 11SPOviralmetaG_FD_130120 | JGI IMG/M metagenome (GOLD analysis project Ga0181388, IMG submission 130120) | Marine viral communities from the oligotrophic San Pedro Time Series (SPOT) site, San Pedro Channel, CA, USA - 11 SPOT_SRF_2010-05-17 | ecosystem: Environmental > Aquatic > Marine > Strait...
GGTGGAAGTGGTGCTACCGCGGATCACACGGTAGAAACTACTTTTATGGGTAAAAGATATGGGCTTGACCCTCAATTTGCTCAAGTTAACGGTTCTTATTATATCGACTATGCAAATGGTACAATTCACTTTGGTGGTTCTTTGAGTGGTAAATCAGTAATAATAAAATATATCAGTGATGGTGTTGACAGCGAGGGCACTTCTATACTACCTAAGCTAGCAGAAGAAGCTATTTACAAATGGATAGCTTATGGTTGTGCTAGTGCTAGAACTGATGTTCCAGAAGGCGTTATACAAAGATTGAAAAGAGAGAGATTTGCTGAAACAAGAAAAGCTAAGTTAAGATTATCTAACATAAAAATTGAGGAGATAACTCAAATTATGAGAGGTAAATCAAAAATGATAGATCACTAAAATATGCCAGAATTAAAACATACTTTTCAGGGTGGGAAGATGGAGAAGGATAAGGACGAAAGAATTGTTCCTAATGGTCAATATAGAGAAGCCTTAAATATATCCGTATCAACATCAGAAGATTCAGACGTAGGTGCTGCCCAAAACATACTAGGTAATATATGTGTAACTCAAGCAATTAAAGGTAGAACACAAACAAACACTACATTAAGTGGTTTAGTAAACTTTGAGTATGATCAAGAAAACTTCCACATAACACAAATAGTAGATCCACAATCAGATATGCTTTATAGATTCGTTCACACGTCTAGTGAGAGCGAAGGTGTTTGGATGGATAGAATAATAGAGTATGACACAACAAAGTCTATTGACACTCCGTGGCAAGAAAAAGAAAATGCTGTAGTTGTTGATATATTTAAAGTGCAAGCTAACGTTTTACAGTATAACAACGCTGGTAACAAAACTTGGATTAAAATTGATAAGAATACAAATCAATTAAGGTGGGGTATGAGAATAAAAGACGCGGTTGATTCCGGGGCTATTATTGAAGATATAAATTATGCAACTGGTGAAATTTGGCTAGATAGACTTTGGGATGGAGATGGTTATGCTATGATATTTGAAGGTGATAGAAGTCTTAATTTTGATCCAGATAGAAATATAACAGGTTTAAACATAATTGATGGTATGCTATTTTGGACAGACAACTATTCTGAGCCTAAAAAAATAGATATTGAAAGAGCTAAAATGGGTAGTAATACTGCTCTGTGGTCAACTACAACTGGCTTGATAGGTAGATACAGTAGTTTCCCTATACCAAAAATAGATGACTTTAACCAACATACCGTTTTAGTAGTTAAAGAAGAGGTTAAATATGATTGCATTACTGATGACATACTTGGTGGTGATAGAGCTTATAAGCAAGATACTATTATTGATGACACGTTGATTGTTGAGCCACCCGAAGAAGAAACATCAATATATGAAGAGGCGGAAACATCTAGTTTTAACCTGGAAGAATTCCAAGGAACGTCAACATACGGACAAGCGGAGACCACTAACGAAAATAACGAAGGAGCCTAATGCAAAGTATATTAAATAACATAGTAAACACACTCGCTAACGTTGGAGCGGCAGCAGCAAATACTTACGCTGATAAAATAAATGAGTTAGGTAAGCCTAGGGATCAAATAAACAATCTCTGCGATACTACGGTTTTATGTAGACCTCATTTTTTGTTAGAGAAAAATATGACAGTGCTAAGGAAAGGTCCTACGATGCCACTTACATTAGAAATGTATCAGTATGAGGATCAGTTAGCGGCTGTTAATGAAGTCACAGAAGGTACAGCGGTTAGCGCTACTTTCTCCGGTCTTTACATGGACAAGTCTTCTAATTTTGTTGAAGACCCGTCAACCAATGTGTTTAACACCTTACTTCATAACGTCAAAGGTACATCTATTGACGGGGCAGATATAAGTATTTTTTACACTAAAGGTAAGGTTCAAAAAGTAGCTGGAGATAAAATTGTTATACCAATGAACATAGAGTCATCTGGTGAGGATTGGAAAAACCAAGACCAACTAACAATAACACATGAATGGGTTGATATTTTTGGCAAAAAACGATCAGCAACTTGTAGGTGTGAGATAATAAACGCTAAACAAACTAGATGGATTGATGATGGTTCTGGTGGTGAAGATTGGGTAACTCCAGAATGGAGTCCTTATAGTGTACACGGTCCAGCTGATTCTAATGGTGACTATAGGTTTCCTAATAATACTATCATACCTGGTGATAAAGCAACTTATGGTGCTTATAATTTAGCTGGATCTGGTGTTGACAAATTTATACTTGCTAGAGTTGTTAGCATGGCTGGTAATTTCCCAATAGGCGCAACATCAGGGAATGATATATACTCTGTTGAGTTAGTCCAAAGCGAGCCAATCTTTAGAGTTAAATTTCCTAAATTTTCTTATAGATATAAATACGAAGACGGTGAATATTCAGTGTTTGCCCCTTGGTCTGAAGTAGCGTTTATACCTGGTGAGTTTGATTACTCACCAAAAAAAGGTTACAATCTTGGTATGCAAAATAATCTAAGACTATTAAAGGTTTTGAATTGGAGGCCAAAAAACTGCCCACCAGATGTTACACAAATAGATATACTCTACAAAGAATCCAACTCACCTAATGTATACACGGTGGAATCGTTTAAAAAAGAAGATCCACCAGAACTTGGTAGCTCTGAAAACTATTGGAATACTACTGCTAACGGTGGTCACTATGGTAAGTATACTATAAAAACAGAAATGATACATAAGGTTGTTGCTTCTAACCAAATGCTTAGACCTTGGGATAATGTTCCAAGAAAAGCTTTAGGCCAAGAGATAACAGCTAATAGACTTATATACGCAAACTACCTACAACAGTATAACGTCGAAAAGATAGATCCTATAACTGACGACAGGGTATCTATTAAGCCAGAGTTTGATGTTTCAATCACCTCGCTTAACCCTTGGAACGATGATGACACAGAGTTAGGTTTTCCAGCAAAATCATTAAAATTCCAAAGAACATATCAACTTGGAGTTGTATACAGAGATAAGTATGGTAGAGAAACACCTATACTAACATCTCAATCTGGGTCTGTTGATATTCAAAAGCCTTTCGCTCGCCTACAAAACAGATTAAGTGTAGAGCTTAAAAACGAGGCTCCTTATTGGGCTGAGTCTTATACTTTTTACGTTAAAGAGACTTCAAACGAATACTACAATATAGCTATGGATCGTTGGTATGATGCTGAAGATGGTGGTGTTTGGTTGTCTTTTCCTTCTTCTGAAAGAAACAAGATAAATGAAGACACTAATTTAATACTAAAAAAGAAACACGATTCATACGAATTTACAGATTTAGATGTTTCTTACAAGGTTTTAGCTATAGATAATAATGCTCCTAATTTTATAAAAACACAATCTAAGTATTGGGGATCAGTACCTATTATGCTTCCACCTCCTGGTTGGGGTGATGTTGGTAGCTGGGACACTGGTATGTTGCATCCATCTGGTCTGCCACTACCTAGTAGAATGAATATAGATGTCATAGCTGAGTATTTTGATGCTACAGTACTAAAGGGTTTGACCGAGGCTTCAGGTGGTCAGATAAGAATAACACAAACAGGTGGTTTACCATCAGCATACAATAGCGTTGTAACTCAAAGTGTTAATAACACAGATTGGTACGAGATAGCCAACATAAGCTATATTGGAGCTCCTCCACAAACATACTTTGACGACAATGGTAACGAGCAAGAAGTAGAAGGTTTACCTGTTAGAATAGCTAGAATCTCTTTAGAGAGAGCTTTTGGTGAAGATGCTTTATTTTGTGAATCAGATTCAGTAATACAACCAACAAATACAAACAACCCTAGTTTTAACCTATCAATGTCTAGAGGTTTATCAATAGAAGCTAGAACAATTGAAAAGCGAGATAGCTCTAAATTTGAAGGAAGGTTTTTTGTTAAAATACTAAGAGACGCTAACGTCGAGGTAAACATTGTAGACGCTCAAGCAGAAGTTAACGACGATTGGCAAGTAATACACACTAAAGATATAAAGTACATAGCGGCTGCGCACCCTGGAAAACAAGATTGGAACTTTAGCAAATATATCGATCCTTTTATAGATTGGGATAGCAATGACCCAACTTCTCAAAACTTTCTTGTTAGCTCGCTATCGAGATCAGTAGGTAACATGAGTGCTACGTATGTAGACTCAAGTGGGGCAATTCAAAATGGTCCTAATTTAGGTAGTAAGGAATGGCCTTTCGGTCCGCATGAGGATACTAATGGTGTTTTTTACACTCCGGGACCTGATGGTAATTTTTGGAACAACAAGTATAAAGAGTATTTAGATAATAATAACGATTTTGAAGACTATCAAACAGCAACTGGTGATTGGCCTAGTATCGCTATTACAGACTGGCATTACGCTAGCAACTATGGTATAGATCTCAATGATTATAATGATGCTAGAAATGGTACTGGAGTTTACGATTACTTAACTGGTAGTTCTTATGATGGGATAAAAGCCCCGGGTATTTTAGATTTAACACTTGGCTGTGTGAGTACTGGATTCGCAACGACCAACGGTCAAACTACGGGTTCTTGTGGAGACCCTATTTTTGAGTGGGAAGTTAAGGGTACTACATTTAAACCTGCGGATGGCGCTGGTACAAAACACCCAGGCTATGTTACACCAGCTAACCCGTATATGATACCTGCTATATGGGGTAATCAAGAGGATTTTATTGTTGATGGTACATATAATACCACTTGGCCCAAACGAGTGCAACCTGCATTTACTTTAGGTACAATGGCAAAACTTAGACAGCATTGGTATAACTTGTGGAGAGGTAGAGATGATGTGCATCCGGATGGTGAATGGCCATTAGGTCGTTTTCATCCTGATAGATGGTTCTTTGACAAAGCTGGTGCTGCTAGTGGCGGTAGTGGTAATGGTATATGGGATGATGGGCAACAGTCATATATACACCTATCTTTCTGGGGTATAGGTAGAGAAGGTACACAAGCACAAAGTAATACTTATTTAGCAAGTAGACACCAAGCTACAGAGCTTCTTTTTGCACAGGAAATAAGTAAGATAGGTGCTACATTTAGATTTAAACAAGATCCAGATCAAACAATATATACAGTCACTGCCTCTTCTACAGAAGACGTTTGGAACTACGAAGCACCCATGGGGTCTTGGGGCTGGTGGGATTACGATGCGTACATAGCGACCGGCACAGCGATTGATGGCGTTAAAGGTGGAGGAGGAATAGGTGGTGGAATGCTACCTCCATACGGAAGTGTTGAGAAAGGAAATCACTTAGCTGGTGGAGTTGCTTTTTTATCTGACATCATGATGCGAAACCATACTCCACCTCAGGAAAGAGCTAAGTTATCAGGTGGGGCTCCATATAACCGTAGAGTTAGATACACTTTAGTGTTAGATAAAATTATTGGTGCTGAAGGACCAAACTCCTTTCACCCTATAAAAAACCACGTAGATGCGGAGGGTAAAGCAAATCTTAAAAGAGGTAGACAGCAGTACTTTACTTCTTTCAATAATGGCATAACGGCTGATGACGGTGGGACGCCTGATGGTAAAAACTTTTACAACCTAAATAGCTATTGGAATGCTAGTGATGGCGCGGGTGACAGCTTAGGTGATCAACCAGAATACTTAGATGCTGGTTACAATGCTAAGTATGCTGATGAAATTACGGCTGGAACAAAAACAACTCAAACGTGGTATAACGACAATGAACACGCACATATTGGTTTACATGAAAGAGCTTTAAACGAAACTACTATAGAAATAGTTGCTCAATATGTTGGTAACGATAAAAGTAACGAAATAAGTAGTAACCCAGCAATATGGGAGACAGAGCCCAAGGAAGATGTAGGTTTAGACTTGTATTACGCTGCTAGTCCATCTTTCCCTGTCCAAACAAAAAGACATAGGTTTGATGCTAACAGTGTTGGTGCTGATGGCTTTACGGGGGCAGACGAAATTGACAGTTATGGCGCAAATTGGGATGATTATACCGCTAGAGGTGAAGAGATAGCTAAAGTGGGATCTTTAGTTGTTGCTGGTGGTTTTCAAGACATGAAGGTGTGTGACGTAAAAGGTGATTTAGTCTTTATGGACAGAAAAGTTCAATTAGACGATGGTACTTTTGCAGATTTACCTATTGGTAAAACGGTTAGAATAGAGTGGCGTGGTGAGGGTACTTACTATGGTGTGGCTCATGACAACGAGTGGGTCGAACTACAAGTCACAGAGGTTCTTGGCCAAGCTATATATAGACTCGGGGAATCAGGACCTACGAATGGTAAGACGCATAGAGTAAGACACGGTTTAGGTTATTTTAACTGCTATTCTTTTGGTACTGGGGTTGAGTCTAACAGAATTAGAGATGATTTCAACGCTGTTACTATAGACAAAGGTGTAAAAGCATCCATGCCATTAGCCGAGCAATACGAAGAGGAAAGAAAAGGTAGTAGCTTAATATTCTCAGGTATATACAATTCAACTAGTGGTATTAATAGAACAAACCAATTTATACAAGCGGAACCAATAACAAAAGATCTTAATCCAATAAATGGTAGTATTCAAAAGTTATTCGCTAGAGATACAGATTTAGTAACATTCTGCGAAAATAAAGTATTTAAAATACTGGCTAAAAAAGATGCTTTATTTAACGCTGATGGAAATACTAACGTTACATCGAACGCAGCTGTACTAGGACAATCACTACCTTTTAGTGGTGAGTATGGTATGTCTAGAAATCCAGAATCATTTGCGTCAGAATCTTATAGAGTTTACTTTACAGATAAAGATAGAGGAGCGGTGTTGAGGTTATCCAAAGACGGTTTAACACCTATATCTGATGCTGGAATGAAAGACTGGTTTAGAGACAATCTTAGATATGCGACATCTTTAATAGGTAGTCACGATGACAGGGATAATCAATATAACTTAACAATAGAAACTACTGATCAAGATGGTAACGATAAAGCTTATACTGTTAGTTATGCAGAAAAAGTAAGAGGTTGGGTTAGTTTCAAAAGCTTTATACAGCAAGGTGGTGTTAGTCACAAAAACATTTACTACACTTTCCCTTCAAACAAATATAATTCACTTACAAAACTAGATCCTTTTGGAGTGTCTTATTTAGGTGATAACACTGCTGAAGCGCACCAACATAGTTTAGATGTTGATATAAAAAGATTAGCAAACACAAATATTAATGGAGGTACTGTAATACAGGTTAATGACGGGTTAGGTGTTATACTAGAAGGTATGAACGTTTTTGGTAATGGGATACCTACTGACACTAGAGTTTCCTCTGTAGCTTGTACTGCTGGTTTATGTAATGTTGGTTTAACTTCTCCTGGAACAAATTTCAACGCGCAGGGCGTTTGGGTGACAGTTAATACTGAGATAAGATTTACCACTGCTAGAAACCAGTTTTACGGTAGAGACTCATACTCTATGGTTAAGGTTATGTTTAATGGTGCTCAAGGAAGTGTTAAAAGATTTAAAACATTAAACTACGAAGGTACTCAAGCTAACGTTACTGAGGAAACAACTGGCGCTGGTAATCTTTATAAAATAAACGATATTGTTATTGGGCAAGATTATTACGATAACTATCCTAAGCTAGGCTGGAGAGTACATAATATACTTACGGACCTTCAAGATGGTGTTATGAGTGAGTTTATAGATAAAGAAAATAAATGGTTTAACTGGATAAAGGGTAATCAAAACCCTGGACAAGGCGACTTCTTAGATACTTCTGAGTTTTCAGTACAAGGTTTAGGATATTCAGGTAGTAATGTTAGCGTTATTACTGGTTGCACCGACCCTCTAGATACAACTAACTATAACCCAGCAGCTACAGTGGATGATGGGAGTTGTTTCACTGGTACTTCAGGTTGTATGGATCCTACAATGTATAACTTTAATATATCAGCTACTACAGACGACGGATCGTGCACTCCTTATGTTTATGGATGTATGGACAGCGCAGCATCTAACTATGATGTTTTAGCTAATACTGATGATGGTGGCTGTATACCTGTTATCACAGGTTGTATGGACCCACTAGCATTTAACTACATACCTTTAACGGGTAATCCATTGGTAGATGTTAATACAGCAGATGATCCAGATTCCTGTATTGATGTTGTAGATGGTTGTATAGATCCATTAGCGGATAATTATGACGCTACAGCAAATACTGATGATGGTAGTTGTACATATACAGTTGATGTTTTTGGTTGTACGGATAACACAGCAAATAACCATGACGCTTTAGCCAATGTAGATGATGGTAGCTGTTCTTATGGTTGTTTAAACTGCGATTTACCTGGTGCAGACATGTCTGTTCCTGGGTGTTGTGACTCAACACAATCTAACTATGATCCTAACGCAACATGTGATGATGGTTCATGTAGTCCATTTAGTTATGGATGTACAGATGCAACTGCTTCTAACTATAACTCAACTGTAAATACTGATGATGGTTCTTGTATTTGGTTTGGTTGTATGGATGCAACAGCAACTAATTATAACGCTATGGCAACCGTAGATGATGGTAGTTGTATTCCTTGTAATAACGGTTGTACTGATACTCTAGCAACAAACTATGATGCGTTAGCTACTTGTGACGATGGAAGCTGTGTTTATCCTGCAAATGTTAAAGGTTGTACTGATGATACAGCGGCTAATTATAATCCTTTAGCAACACTTGATGATGGGAGTTGTGTTAAACCTCCGGTTACAGGTTGTACTATTCAGTATAGTCCAAGCGGAGTAACAGCTTCAAATTTCAATCCACTAGCAAATATTGATGATGGATCATGTGTTTACCTTGGAGAAGATCCGTGTACAAACCTTATAAGTCATCTTGAAGCTTGTGTTGATTTTAACTGTTTACAGAATGCTCAAACATTCTCTAGTAGTGGCTCGCTAGGTGTATCGGGTTGTAGTTCACTATTTTTAAATGTTGACTTGCTTGTGTCTCATTGGGCTGACATAATAAATCAAGGTGGGTATATAGATGTTGCTACTGGTAATGACATTGCACCTATTACAAAAGGAGATTTACATCAAGCGTTTATAGACTGCTGTAAGCCGGAGGATAATTTAAAAAAAGCTATTTAAAAATATATGAAAAACTTAATACTTAGAGCGAATATAATAGACGAAAATGTTAACATCGAGCAAAAGGTTATTCCAATGCCTTTGGATGGTAATATTGTAGAGTTATTGCTATCTCCTAAACAAGGGTACATACTAGAGCCTGAATATGTAACACATGGCTTTTTACCAACTCAAGTTTCTTCAATAGATTTTGTTAAGTCAGGACCAAACGTAATCGCTAGAGTAACAATGTCTGAATTTCTTAATAGCAATGTTACACAGAACGTCTCCCTACCTCTAATATCACAATCAAAACTTAACGTTGATTCTTTTAGCTTAGTGGATAAGACTAAAGGAAGTGACGACAAAGTTTCTGCAGTTGGTACCTCAGTTTACCCTAAGTTTAAAGTTGAAGACGGCGAGAGTTATCGTGTTAATTGTAAGCCTGGTGAAACAAAGTTAGTTATGTCTAAGTTAATTACAGCTGTTAGCGGTTTTTACTTTAGCTCAGGCCCTAGTTACAAGATTTCTAATAATAAAGAAAGATACTCAGTTAGAGAAAACGTTTTTAAAAACAACTCTAATAAAATTATAAAGAAAATATTCACTGTATATTATACTTCTCCTTTAGATTTAGAAGAAACTAGGTCAGAGGATAACATAGAGTTCACCTCTACAGTGTTAAAAATTGATTACGATAGAAAAATTAAACCTGCAACTAAAAAAGAAGAATATGAAATATATTCTTTTGACGAAGGTAGAACAATTGGTGCTGAAGGTGGTACTAAAATAATGAGAGTTAGAGGTGTTCCAGGCACTGAGTTTAAAATAATAGTGCAAGACAACAGCTTAAAGACATATAACTTTAATACAGGTACTTTTGAAAATGGTGGGGGTATGTTCTTGGGTACAATACCCACTCCTAGATCAGGTTATGGTTATGGTGAGAAAAAAGTTTTTGTTAAAATACCAAAAACAGAAAGCGAGGTTTCGTACCAAACATCATTTACAACAGACAAACCTCTTGACCATGAGTTAATCCAACTGGCAGCGAAATCAGCTCAGGTAAAAGCTAGTGGCGATGTGGCAGCTATAGCAACTTTAGCTGCTCCTAGATCTATAGATGTTGAAAAAGCTGTTAAAGCACCGGCACTTGTTGAGGTAAAGACATATAGTATACTAAACTGGGAATTTGGTAATGGTGGAGCTTTTACAATAGAGGAATTAGATTGGGGTCCACATCCATCTGAAATAAAATCAAGTGACCTTATTAAATCTAAAATATTTACTGGAAAAGGTGGAGCTGGAGATTCATCAGAAAACATAACCTTTAACCTAGTTGTTAGACCAACAAATACAGAATCTTTTGTATTCGCTGAAAGAGAACCACTGTCTGACAAACCTGGTACCTATGTAAACTGGGATAGTGGAAGTGAAAAAGCTGCGGCTCTCACAAGTGGTGGTGATAAAATACCTAATGATTGGTATATGAGTGCTAGTGATATAGAGAGTGGAGCTAGCTTTGTAGCTAAAGCAAAAGTAAAAGGAATTGGTGCGTCTAAAGACGCTAGTGGAAACACTATATTCCCAGCAGTACAACTTGAAGGAAGTTTATCTGAAATTATCCACGGAAAAACAGATGTAACAGCTAAATTAGATTTACTTAACTTCTTAACAATACAAGCTTTATAATATGCCATCATTGACAATAAACTTCAATCACGACCTAAATGTATCTGTGCAAAAAGGTGATACTATATATACATCGGTAATAGCTAACGGCCAAGCTGGTGTTAATCAACCAAACTTGTCTGGGGCTAGCACTAAGCCTTTTCCAATTGGAGTTGTTACAGCCGTTGGACCAGGCGACGCTATAACAATAGAAACTAGTGGTTATTTACCAACTCCAACTATAACCTCAAGTCACTACTTCTTTTTTAGTAAAGATCCCGTTGTTAATACTTCTGGTATTATAGGTTACTTTGCAGAAACAGAGTACAGGAACTACAGCAGTAGTAAAGCAGAGATGTTTGCTACAGCCGTGGATTACGTAGAAAGTAGTAAATAACTAGCAAAAAGTGTAACTATAATTATAATTAAATAGAATAAAATGAATGAAAAAGAATTACTAGAAGAAATAGTTAAGTTAGAAGCTAAGGTAGACGCTGACAGGTTGTTATGCAGAACTCTTGAAGAGAGTGATTGGGAAACATTGGTTTCTTGGTGGGAAGCTTGGCCAGATTGGCCTGTGCCACCTAGAGACTTTTTACCTGATAATGGTAAGGGTGGTTTAATGATTCAAAAAAATGGTCAACCTATAGTTGCTGGGTTTCTATATCAAACAAACTCAAAGGGTATTTTGCTAGAGTGGATTGTTTCAAACCCAGATTACAGAGAGGAAGACAGAAATGAAGCTGTAGAAAAACTTATAGTAGAGGCTGAAAAGTCGTCTAAAGAAATGGGTTATATATACATGTTTACTATAGGTAGGCAGAAGAATTTAATAGCAAAACACAAAAAACTAGGTTGGTTCGTTGATGAAAAACCATCTCACGAGATCACGAAAGTTATAACATCAAATATAAAAAAATAAACTATGGCAGCAGTAACAGCAGCGGTAGTCGGCGGTGCGATGGTAGTCGCAGGTACGGTTAAAGCAATTCAAGGTGGTAAAGACAAAAAGAAGGCTAAAAATAAACAGAAAGCAGCGGAGCAAGGTTTAAAAGACGCTCAGAATGCTCTAAAAGCCGTAGACACGTCAAATCCATTTGAGGACGCTAAAAACGCATACGAAGGTCTAGATAACAAAATGGCTGGTCTTGATAACAAAATGTCAGGTCTTGATAATGTTTATGACGATGCTGAGAACAAGTTTGCTGACATGGAAAACAAGTTTAAAGGTCAGAAAAATGCAATGGAGGGCATGGAAAATGCATTTGAAGATCTTACTGTTAATACTCAACAAGCAGAGTTTGAGGCACAGCAAAATGCACAAAACCAAGCAAACATTATGTCTAGTATGGCTGGTGCAGCTGGTGGATCTGGTATTGCTGCTTTAGCACAATCTATGGCTAACGCTGGTGCAATGCAAGCTCAAAAAGCTTCAGCATCTATTGGAGCTCAAGAATCTGCTAATCAAGCAAAAGCTGCTGGAGCAGAACAAGATATACAAAGTAAAATCGCTAGTGAACAAAGTAGGTTAGATACTCAAGAGCGTCAAACTGATATGGATATTCAGAAAACTCAAATGAGCGCTGAGGATGCTATGCAATCAGCAAGACTTGGTGAGGAATCTAGATTACAAATGGCAGAGGCAACTGAAGCTTCTAAACTCCAAATGGCGGAAGCTCAAGAGGCCTCTAACTTACAGATGGCGGAAGCTCAAGGTGAAATGGAGGTTCAGCAACTAAAAGGTGATGGTCAATTACAAGCAGCTGGGCTTGAAATGCAAAAGCAAAACTCCTTAATGCAATCATCAATGAGTCAAGCTCAAATGGCAGCCGCTGAAAAACAAGCTGGTGATGAAAAAATGTGGGGAGGAATAGGAGACGCTATTAGTGGTGTTGGAAAAATATTTAGCGATAGAAGATTAAAAGAAAACATAGTAAAAATAAAATACTCAGACTCAGGAATACCAATATACCATTTCAATTATATAGGTGAAGAGCAAACGTGGAGCGGAGCTATGGCTCAAGATTTGCTTGAACTAGGAAAAGAAAAAGCCGTTGGAAACAAAAACGGTTATTACACAGTAGACTACAATTTAATAGATATAAATATGAAAAAAGTAACACCATCACCATTAAAACAATTAGGAAAAACACCTCAAGAACAAATGAAAAAGCAAAAGTCTATGACCGAAGCTGGTTTAGATATAATAGGTGGAGCTACTAAAAGAAAAAACTGGGAAGAACTACAGCTTGATATAAAAGAAATTGAACCTCCTTCAATGAAACGAAGAAAATTATTAGACAAGGTTTTAAGGGAGAAAGATAGAAAAGGTTGGGACGCTGGTAGTCAAACTAACTTGCCAAAAGGTTATGCTGATTGTGGGTTTGAGTTGATAAAGATTTACAAGAAGGACATGAAAAAAGCTCTTAAAAACGAAGATGAAAAAGCTAAAGGCGTTGTTAAGACGCAGTTGGCAAAGCTAAAGTCAGCAGTTGATGTTGTTAGAGAGGCTATCGCGGAATTTTATGAAGATCAATTTGATACTGAGACTTTATTATCTAAAGGTGTGTCGCAACAACAAATAAGTTTTGCAACGCAAATGTATTGTCAGAACCCAGACTTAAAAGTTGTTTACGCTGTGGAAGCGGATGTTTTAGCTGGTATGTCTGATTACTATGGTAACATAGTTGAAGAAGAAAGTATGTATTGTATCGTGTATGATTTTTACGATAATCCTGTCATGATAAATGTTTTTGATGGTAATAAAGATATGTTTATAAGAAACAATCTTAAAGCTATGGAATATATAAACTTTTTAAACGAAACTTTTCAACAAGCACAAGAGGCAAACGCTGGCAAGGAGGCTGTTAAGATTGATCTAGGTAGAATAGATTACTTTATAAACACTCTATTTGGTTTTAATGATGGAACAGCGTCTAAGGAGCAAGATGAGCTTATATTAATGTTTTGTCATGATAGCGAGGTTTTAAGGGATGGCAGTACGTTTAGAAGACACTTATATGAGCACCCGAATATTGACAACTTAAACTATGGTGGTTTTGATTGGGACAAGTTAGAGTTTGGTTTACCACTTGGCCCTGGTGATAAAGGTCATTGGGCTGATAACATAGATAGGTTTGACAAACTATTGTTAGTCGATGCTATAGTTAATGTTGATCATGAGTTTTTTAATATGAAGTTATTAAGAACTTTAGTAAAAGAGTATTATACTTATAAGATAGAAAATGCTTGGTGGAAAGGTATGGGTTATCCAGAGGGTAAGATAGAAGTAATGAGGCTTAAGATAAAAGCGTTAACAAAAGATAGATTTAAAAAAGAAAAAGCTGAAGCTGCTAAAAATGGTATGTTGAAGTTTGTATTTGATGGTGAAGTTTACCCAACAGGTATGACTAAAGCTAAAGTTAAAAAACAAGAAGATGATAGAGCAAAAGCTGCAGAAAAAGCTAATCCACAACCTAACGTAAAAGAAACTAAATAATATGTTAAAATCGTCTCCATTAAAACATAGAGAAGGCCGCCATACAATGTTGTCTGACCAGGCTCATGAAGCCGAGCATAAAGACGATGTTGTTGCTGACGAACTAAATTTGTCTCCACTTCCAATGCCACTTGGTGGAGATCCGGTTAGGGTTGAAAAAGAACTTACAGAAGAGGAGAAAGAGGCTGATGCTTTTAATAGAGCAAGGAAAGTAAAAGGTTTAACTCAATTTGAAATAGATAAAGCTACTGCTGTTGAGAACGAAAAAGAGGTTACTTCTTTTGCTAATCAAAAAATAATTGACGATTTAAAAGCAATACAAACAGGGGGTTTAACTAAAGAGGAGATAGCGGAACAAGCTGAAAAAGCTGACAAAATAATTAACGGAGAAGGTACGCAACAAAAAATTGCTAACTGGGCATCTAAAACAGCGAAAGGTTTTGATGGGTTAAAAGATGTTAGCACTGGTCACTGGTTAACTAGTAAGGCTTTACATTTTTTATCTGGAACCTTAGATCAAAAAGGAACTTCTTTTACTGATGCTAAAAATATACTGGAAGACAAAGTGGATCCTAATTCACCAAATTACGATGCGGCTTATGCGGAAAAAACGAAGAACTTCACAAATAAACAGAAGAAGGAAGAGTTAGAAAAGCAAGCTAAGATACAATTAACAAAAGATTTATCTGAAAACGAAATAGTAGCTAGAGAGCAAGAGTATCTTGATGGCTTAACTTCTAGCCAAGAAAAAGCGGCTAAAAAAAGTGCTGAGAAAAGAATAACAACATTAAGTAAAACAGCTAAAGAAAACAGTAGTCGACTCGAGAAGGTTAAATTGTTAAGCGAAACTTTTACTAGTGAGGTTAATGATTATGCTGTTTTATCAGAGGGTATAATAGCTGATCTTAATCTACCAGCTAAAGACTATCAGAAACTAGTTGATTCTGGAAAAATGACAGTGGAAGATGCTCAAGAAGAAATAAGAGTGTTAAACGAGAGTAGGGCTAGAAAAATAAAACTGTTGAAAAATGCGCAAGCAACGTTGTTACAAAAAGAAAAAAACATTGCTAACATCAAAGACTCTTACGCTGGTAAATTTAAAGAGCTTGAAGAGTTAACAGCTGTTGAAGATAAGTTAGATAATATAAATAATGCTGTTGGAAATTTATTTGCGGCAGGATGGGTGAGTGGAGAAGGTATGATGGGTAATTTTTTACATCTTAGTGGCTCGCTATTAACAGGGGCTGGTAATGGGATTGCTGATGCCGCTGACGATTATCATGGTGTACCAAAACATAAGCTCGTAACAAACAAAAGTTATAACGCGCTCCAAACTCTTGGAAACGGAATGATGGCTGTTGGTGGTCACGCTAAAAAAATGCAAGCTGAACACCAGCAACACTTGTCGGTTTTACCAACTGGCTGGAACAACGTTGTTGAAAAAGGTTTACTTGGGGTTGCTGAAAATATACCAATGATGGCTGTTGCTAGTGCAACAGGTGGTGGATCGTTACTTGCTTCTGCCTCTGTTTATGGTTTATCAGGCGCAGGTGATAAAAGTTACCAAATGAGTCAAGACTTGAACGAAGATGGTACTAAAAAACAATACACAACAAAGCAGCTTATAATGGCACCACTTGCTTATGGTGCCTTTGAATCTGTAACTATGATACCTGAGATGCTAATGTTAAGAGGGGCGTTTAAAGGTAAAAGTAAGTTTGGTGGAAGCAAGATAGATACAAAAGTTCTCCCAAGCCACAACTATGCAAACCTAGGAAGAGCTGTAACTGGTTTTGGTAAGGCTACTGTTTTAGGAGAGCTTCCTCAAGAAATATTTACTCAAGTTGGTCATAATTGGACTGAAAGAGCTATTTTAGGTAACAAAGATGTTCAGTACTCAGATGGTATTGATGCTGATTTTCTTATAAAAGTTTTAGGATCATCGGGTACATTTTACACTGCACCAAGAGCTTTACAGGGTGCTATGATGTTATCTCATGGTATGTCATTAGAATCTGATCAGGTTCAAATGCAAAAAAACTCTGACAAACTTGTTAAAGCTGGAGCAGCTCTAAATACTATTAACAAAAACTTAAGTAAACTAAAGCCTGGAGACGCAAACTTTGAAACTTTAACAGAGCAAAAAAACGTTGCCTTAGAGACGTTATCGGAAGCGCAGTTTCAGCAAGAAAAAACTATTCAAGGAATTAACGATAGGTTTGGGCAGATGGATACTAAATCTATAAATAAACTGAGAACGCTAGGTAAGAAAGGTTCGAAGTTAAGAGAACGAGCTCAACAAATAAAAAAAGACGATAGTTTAACTAGATCAGAAAAAAGAGCACAGTTAAAAGACCTGCAAACTAAGTTTGAAGCTATTGAAGGTGATAAGGCTAAGATTATAAACAATAAAAGTAAGTATAAATTAGAGCATGGTAATAAGATTAGAAGTCTAGAAAACCAAGCTGCAATTAACTTAAGAGATAAAAACAAAGGTAAAGAACCAACTCAAGAGCAGATTGAGGTGGAGGCTGAAAGAATAAACGACGAAACAAATATTAACGCTGACAAGAGAGTTAATGAAGCTAAGCAAGCTATTAGCGACAACATAAATAAATTTGCATCGGAAAGAACTATAGCTAAAATTAACTCTTTTGATGCTACCAAACCTATTGACAAGATAGAAGCTGAAACAGCGCAAGAAGCTAGAGAGGCATTGGCTAACAACCTTAGAGAAAAAGGATTATCAGAGACAGCTATAAAAGATCAAGTCGATCAAATAACAGATGCTAGTTGGTCTACTGGTCAAGAAGGAGCTTCAGCTTATATGTTCCAACCTAAGTTCAAAGATGCAAAGCCTGATCCAGAAACACACATGTTTGATAAGCACCAGGTAATGGTGGTTAACTCAGCAAAGTCTAAGACAGGTGCAAATCCTATGGCTAGAGGGCATGAGATATTACACGCTATAGTTTATAAGGGTTTTAAAGCTTCTGGTAAAGCGTTTGCACCAATGGCCAACGCTATGATGAATAAGATCAAGAACACTGATCCTGCTGGTATGAAGTTTTTAGAACAAAGAATGGCTGCTTATACTAGTAAGAATGGAACTGAGTTAGACGATGCTTATCATGAGGAAGTTGTTATGGCTATCTCTGACGGCATGAGAGCTGGTTACATACAGAGAACGCCAAATGTTGTTTTAGGTGTAAGAAACGCTGTTAAAAAAGCCGCTGCATCTATAGGTATAGATAATAAAGTTATGATAAACAACGAGCAGGACATGTTGGATATTATAGCTGATTACGGAAGAGGTTTAGATAAAGGTGGTGAGATGAGTGTTGATGTTCAGAAGCTAGCTAAGGGTGAGGTTGTTCTTGGAGATGACATAGCTATAGATAGAACTGCTCAAAGAAAAAGTAATGAAGCTACTAGAGCTAGAATGTCTATGGATAATTTATCTAAAGAGGCTAAGGAAATAGTTACAGAGTCGATAGCTTCTAGTGGTAGAGTTAAAGCTCAAAAGGTTAACGATGCGTTTAAAGCTTATGAAGATGGTAAAACGGATTCTTGGACAGCCTTAACTGAGATAGGTGAAGCTTACGACCCTATGTTTAACAAAGCTATAAAGCAATTTGAAAACGAAAACAATATTACTTTCGGTCAAGATCAAATTGAAGATTTTAAATTTGAAGCTTTGCATAGTCCACGTGGTATTAAAGGTTCTTTATTTGCTGATCCTTCAAAACCAGGTAAAAAAATATATGATAGATCACTTATTGAAACACCAGCAAGATATTTGAATGGTTTGTTGCCACAACGTATGATAGAGTTCGGTGTTAAGGCTATACCCAATTTAAACGAGTATTATGCTGCTGACGTAAGTGAGTTAAAAAACATGGAGGCTACAGAGACTGCGGATATGACCGTAGATCAAGAAACCGTAAAAACTAGAGACAAAAGAGATTTAAGTAGCTTAGCTGTAGTTACGCCGGCTATAATAACAGAAGTAAACGATACTGTTTCAAAGATAATCTCCAGATCAATGGTTGATCCACAAGCCACAGCAGAAAGTATACTTGATAATATAATGGATGTTGTAGGGAAAAAGTTTACAAAGTCAATTATAAAAGAAATGGGTACTATAAACACCGTTGGTGATAGAGTTATACCTAGTGATGAATACAAGGCTTTCCACGCTAATGGTTTCGAAACTATAGTTAAAGCTTTACCTATAAAAACAATTAAGAAAAAGTACTCTAAACTTTTTAATATTGAGAAAATAGGTAGAGAAAAAGATAAAAAAGTTAATCCTGTAACTGGTAAGGTTACATATCCAGGCAAGGGTATATTTCAGATAACTCCAATACCTAAAGCTCAGTTTGGTAGCTACTTCTTAAATGGTAAGCTAACAACGTTAAGAGCTAGACAGGCGGCTTTAGCTACAGAGATAGGACAATCGTTAGCCAAAGATGCTACATACTTAATAGCTAAAGATCCAAAAATTATCGACAAGATTTCTCAAATGAGAGATATACAAGGTATGTCTACTGTTGTTGGTATTCAAAACGAAATAAACGAAATAGCAAATCAGCTAGATAAAAAGAAAGATGAGGGTGGTAGTTTAGACGTGGTTAAACTAGCTAAGGATTTAGGTAAACTAGATGCTAATGCTAAACAAGATTACTTTAAAGGCTTATCTGTTTTAGGTAATGCTTACCTTAACAGTGGGCATAGTATGATTGGAGCTTTTAACAAAGCATTTCCATCACCTATGTTTGGTGAATATAGAGAGAGTATACTTAAAGATACTGTAAAGTATATGGAGCAATACGAAAGACAAAACTCTAAATACAAAGAAGTAGGAATAAAACCAAGTGAAACAATAACTGATTTTATCACAAACGAGGTTTTAATGAAAGACCAGTTAAAAGCTGTAAAGGCTCAATATGGTTTAGGAAAAGGAATGGTTGATGCTAAAAACCTTGAACAACTTGATAGCGTTAGAAGTGCCGCTGCAAAGATAGCTCAAGAATTAGGTATAGAAAAAGCTGATAGATTTTTAGGTTTTATGGCTAGCACGGGAAAAAACGGGGGTACATCAGCGTTAGCCAACCCAAAAACTGGTAAGCTAGAATATACCAATGCGGACTTTTATCTTAAAAAAATAAGTAAAGAAACAGCAAAAACGGGTTTAACAGCAAAGCAACAAAAAGCTTCTGATGCTAAAATAGAAAAATATTCTAAAGCTATAGCTGAGGGTAAAGAACCAACCAGTCACCCTTATGGTTATTTTGCTGGTATTGGCGATTTTGCTAATGTGGTTTTAAAAGGTTTAAGTGGTTATACTAATAAATATAAATCACCAATTGTTCCTAACGCGCCTCAAAATGTTGGAGTAGTAAATAAGAATTTTAGTTTTGAAGCAAACAAGAAATCTGCAGATGTAAATGCTGATTTTTTAGTTGAGTTAATGGATGTTATGGTAAAACTTAATAATACACTTGACGCTAACGGCAACCCTGTTATAAGCAAGAACGACATGGCTATGATTCAAATGTCTCTTGGTAACGGTGGTATGAATACGCCTTTAGCCGCTGCTGCAAACGTTGCTTTTATGACAAATGATGGTAACAAAAACTCTACAGATCACATTTACGAGCACTTAATACCTAGAAGAGTAATCAACGCCGCTTTAGCTGGATATGCCAACGGCACTATGACTAAGCCAGAACTAAAAACACTTTTAGATCAATTTCAAGTTGCCGTTATACCTAGGGAACAAGCTGACATTGTAGACAAGTTTTTCAAGTCATCTATGCCTGCTGATTGGATAGTTGGTATTGATGTTCTTAATAGATATTTTAACATGAGAACTTTTGGTGATATTAATATGCCATTAGTTGATTTGAAAACTGGTGAGGTAAATGCTAAGTCTAAGGTTTTTGCTGACGCTGCTAATGCTTTAAAACCAAAAGATCAAGTTAAACAATCAAAAGATTTAAGCAAGGCAATTAGTGAGTCTAGAATAGTAAAAGAACCTAAGGGTATTACTGTTTTAGATTTTGATGATACGCTGGCTACAACTAAGTCTGGTGTTAGAGCTAGAATACCTAACAAGGATGGTTTACCAAAACCAAAAAGAAAAGTTATATTTTTAGCTGGTGGAGCTGGCAGTGGTAAAGGTAATGTTATTAGTAAGTTAGGTTTAGAAAGTCAAGGGTTTAAAATTGTCAACTCTGATATATCTTTAGAGTGGTTAAAGAAAAACAATGGTTTACCAGAAAACATGAATGATTTTACTAAAGAACAAAAAAGTACTTTGGGTAAACTACAACACCAAGCTAGAGGTATCGCTAAAAGAAAGATGACAAAATACCAAGGCGATGGCAACGGAGTTGTTGTTGATGGTACTGGCGGTTCTATTAAATCTATGCAAGATTTAGTTAGTCAGTTTGAAGCTGATGGTTATGATGTTAGCATGACGTTTGTCGAAACATCGTTGCCAGTAGCATTAGAAAGAAATGCTGCTAGAAAAGAAAGATCTTTGTTAGATAAAATCGTTACAAAAAACCACGAAGCAGTTCAAGGTAACAAAAATGGTTTTAAACAAATGTTTGGTGATAGGTTTATGGAGGTTAATACTGACAACCTAAGTCAAGAAGACGCAATGCCTACTAAACTTACAGAACAAATGAACGACTTTGTTAGTGGTTACGAAAACAGACGATTAGACGCTGAAGAGTTCGCGAGAGATGGAGCTGACATACTAGATCAAGGTGGTACGTTTGATTTCTCAGAGTTTAACAAAGTAGTTGAAGGTGAGACGGCCCCACTGTTTAACAAAGCAATGAAGTTACAAGGAAAGTTTGGGCCTAAAGACATGTTTGTACTAACAGCTAGGCCAGCTGAATCCGCACCAGCTATATTTGAATTCTTACAAGCCAATGGGTTAAATATACCTATAGAGAATATCACTGGATTAGCTAACTCTACGCCGGAAGCAAAAGCGCTTTGGATGGCTGAAAAAGTTGGTGATGGTTATAATGACTTTTACTTTGCAGACGATGCCTTACAGAATGTACAAGCTGTACAGAACATACTAGATCAAATGGATGTTAAGTCTAAGGTTCAACAAGCTAAAGTCAAGTTTAGCAAAGATATTAGCCCTACTTTTAATGATATACTAGAGTCAACAACTGGTGTTGAATCTCAAAAAGAGTTTTCTGATGCTCAAGCAAGGTTAAGAGGTAGAAACACTGAGTACAAAGGTATAATACCAGCGTCCGCTCAGGATTTCCAAGGGTTATTATATAACTTCTTAGGTAAAGGTAAAAAAGGAGAAGCTGATATGGCTTTCTTCAAAAAAGCTTTAATAGATCCATTTGCTAGAGGTATTAAAGAGTTAAATACATCAAGACAATCTGCCGCTACTGATTTTGAAAATTTAAACAAAAATTTTCCTGAGGTTAAAAAAATACTTAACAAAAATATAGAAGGTTTAGATTATACTAACGATCAAGCTATAAGAGTTTATCTTTGGAATAAAGCTGGATTTGAGGTTCCTGGTTTATCAAAAAGAGATTTAGCGGCTTTAACTAGCGTTGTACAAAATAATCCTAAAATGCAAGCTTACGCTGATGCTATAGGTTTAATTTCTAAAAAAGACGATGGATACTCTAAACCTAAAGATTATTGGTTAGCTGAGAGCATTGCGTCTGATTTATTAAGCGATGGGGCTATTGGGGATGTTAGAGCTAATTTTTTAGCTGAATGGCAGCAAAATGTAGATCAAATGTTTTCTAAAGCAAATCTAAACAAGATTGAAGCTGTGTATGGTAGCAAATTTAGAGAGGCTTTAGAAGATTCCTTATATAGAATGAGAACTGGTAAAAACAGACCAACTGGTGGTGGAAGACTGATGAATGGTTATATGAATTGGGTTAACAACTCTGTTGGTGCTATTATGTTTTTTAACATGAGGTCAGCTATACTACAAACAATATCCGCTACCAACTACATGAACTGGAGTTTTAACAATCCAGCCAAAGCAGCATTAGCTTTTGCTAATCAACCACAGTTTTGGAAAGACTTCTCAATGATATTTAACTCTCCTTACTTAAAACAAAGAAGATCCGGTAATCAAAGAGGTATAAATGAAGCTGAGCTTTCTGAAGCAGTTGCTGGTAGTGAAAACAAAGCTAAAACAGCTATCGCTTGGTTACTTAAAAAAGGTTTTTTACCTACACAATTAGCAGATAGTTTTGCCATTGCATCTGGTGGTGCTAGTTTCTATAGAAACAAAGTTAAAGCTTTAGTAAAAGAGGGTATGAGTCAAGAACAGGCTGAAACTCAAGCTTTTTTAGAATTTCAAGAGGTAACTGAAGTTTCTCAGCAATCAGCAAGACCTGATATGATATCACAACAACAAGCGTCTCCACTAGGTAGGTTGATATTATCTTTTCAAAATACTCCAATGCAGTATGCTAGAATAATAAACAAAGCAGCTAGAGACTTAGCTAACGGTAGAGGTGATTATAAAACTCACATGTCTAAAATCGCGTATTATGGTGTAGCTCAAGGTATATTGTTTGGTAGTTTACAGTCAGCGTTGTTTGCTGCTTTGGGTGATGACGAGGAGGAGGAGTATGATAAAAAGAAAGAAAGAATAATAAATGGTATGATCGACTCTTTATTATCTGGTATCGGTTATGGTGGTAAAGCAATAAGTACTGCTAAAAACACAATAAGAGAGTATGCTAAGCAAAAAGACAAGGGTTGGAATGCTGATCACACATACACTATATTACAGTTACTAGGTTTCTCTCCACCTATAGGGTCTAAGTTACGTAAAATATACGGCTCAATACAAACAGAGCAATTTAATCAAGGTGTGTTTAAAAAAAGAGGCTTAACTTTAGATAATCCTATTTGGTCTGCCGTTGGTAATGTTGTTGAGGGCGTTACAAATGTACCTTTAGGTAGGTTAGCTCAGAAAATGCTTAACATAGATAATGCTCTTGATAATAATAATAAGTGGTGGGAAAGAGCGGCTTTACTTTTAGGTTGGAATACTTGGGACCTTGGTATTAAAGACAAGGACATCACCGCTGTTAAAGACGAGATAAAAGAAGAAAAGAAAATAGAGTCTAAGAAAAAAGCTGAGATTAAAAAAGAGAAGAAGAAAAAAGAAAAAGAAGAGGAAAACAAAGCTGTTATTGAAGACAACAAAAAGAAAAGTAAAAAAGATGGAGTTTGTTCTGCTGTAAGTAAAAGTGGTAAAAGATGTAAAGCTAAAGTTGTTGAAGGTAAGCTTTTCTGTACTGTTCATGAGAAAGCTGAGCAAAATGAAACTGGAGAAAAATCTCAGTGTAAGAAGGTTAAGAAGGGCAACAAAAGATGCAAGATGCAAACAAGTAATAAATCTGGTTATTGTTACTACCACGACTAAGTAAACAATTGGAAAAATAAGTGATTATAAATTGATATGGCAACAACCGCACAGGAAATAGCACTAATGAAAAAAGACATCGAGACTTTGAAAGAGGACGTTAAAGAAATAAACGACAAGTTGGATAGACTGATGGTTAAACTATTAGACCCAGATGAGGGTCTGGTTGTTAGGGTCAACAAGAACACCAACAGATTAGATAGGAGAGACATTGAGCTACCTATGTGGTTAAGTAATCTAGATCAGTTCAAACAGATGCAAAGATGGAAATCAAACGTAACTAAAGCTTTGTGGGGTATATACACGGCTATTATAGGTTATATTATTAAACTAATATTCTGGTAAAATGAAGCTACCCATAAATTTTAAAGACTTTGCGACAAACCCTATAGCTGGCGTTTTGTTTTTTTCTCTGATCGCTATTGGATATTTATACGTCGACAACAAAACAACGTTAACAAATCACATCGAAGTCCTACAAGAGGAGGTTATAATACTTAGAGATGACTATAAAACGTTGAATGATAAGTTCATAGAAACATTAAAAAACATACGGTGAGGAAAATATGCTATACACTATTATTTATTTTGTTTTCTTGCTCTGGACCAGAAATGCCAGTGGAAGAGCCAAGAGTCGTTATTAGTAACGATTTAGATAGTTTAATTAGATTAGCGGATGAAGCTATAGATAATCTAAATAATAAAAAAGAACAAACAAAAGAAGCTCAGTTAAAACTAAATAAACGACTTTTAGATATTGCTCGTTTAAAAGATCATTATAAGGA
>Ga0181388_1000128_pt1 | contig 24171 bp, 22 predicted proteins | sample 11SPOviralmetaG_FD_130120 | JGI IMG/M metagenome (GOLD analysis project Ga0181388, IMG submission 130120) | Marine viral communities from the oligotrophic San Pedro Time Series (SPOT) site, San Pedro Channel, CA, USA - 11 SPOT_SRF_2010-05-17 | ecosystem: Environmental > Aquatic > Marine > Strait...
ATAATCACTATCTGGAATTATAATTCCACCTTCGCCTTGAATTGGTTCTAACATAATTGCACAAATATCTTCATTATTAGTAAGAATTTCTTTTAGAGAATCAATATCATTATAAGGAACTGGTATAAACCCTGGTGTGTAAGGCCCATAATTATTATATGCTAATGGGTCAGTTGACGAACTTGCTGCTGTAATAGTTCTTCCCCAAAAATTGTTATTAGCAACAATTACTTTAGCTTTATTTTTTTCTATATTTTTTTTCATATATCCCCATGCGCGAGCAATTTTAATTGCTGTTTCACCTGCTTCAACTCCTGTATTTGTAGGCAATACTTTATCATAATTAAATAAATTGCATATTTTTTCACTATAATTAGCTAAATCTTCACTATAGCAAGCTCTACTTGTTAATGTTAATTTTTTTGATTGTTCGTGTAAAGCGGAAATTATTTTAGGGTGACAATGTCCTTGATTTACAGCACCATACCCTGCTAAAAAATCATAATATTTTTCATTGTTATTATCATATAAATAAATATTATTAGCATATTTGAATGAAATTGGTAAGCTATTATAATTATTTGCACAATATTGCAATTGTTTTTTCATAATATTTTTTAGCATTTACATAAATAAAGTGTTATTTTTTAATACATTATTTATATAATATTAATTAAATTTGCTTTCATCATTACCACTAACTCGGGATGAATGCATACCTTGTTTATACATATCTTTTTGTAAAGAACGTGTGTTTAAACTATTTTGAAATTCACGTTCAACATGGTCTTGTGGATTATAAAATAAAAAAGTTCCTCTATTTGGCATAACACTTCTAACTTCCCAAGCGGGTGTTTCCACACGAGATTGTGATACATGTGAGGGTGTATTTGTATATTGCAATGTTTGCAATGGAACGGAATGTTTATTATATTCAAATTTAAGTTCATCGCGATTTGCGGTTCTTGTTATTCCTAATAAATCATTTTCAAGGTCTAAAGCATTACCAGCAAAATTAGCTCCCCACATTTGTAATCGGGTATGTGGGTCTTCCTGAAATGGCATTGAACTACCATTTCCCGGAACATTTAGCATATAACGTGCTGTAAATGTTTCTTCTTCTAATTGCTTATCAACACGTGCTTTATCATATTTAAATCTTGTAGATGCCATTAATATATATAGTTATTATAATAATTACATATATTATATTTTATTAAATTACTTTAATGGACGTTGGTTTCCTTCAATTGCTAAATCTTTGGGCATAATTAATTCATTTCTATCAAAAAAGCGAATTGTTGGTATATGAACATTTTGAAGAGGTGCTTGAATAGTTGGATTAACTAAATTTGTTGCACCAATACCACGCAATGATGATTCTAAATCTACACTATTTTGTGCCATTGAACCACGTGGCATTTGAGCGGGGTTTAATCCGAAATCAGGCAAAAAAGTTTGATTATTAAATGTATAATTTGTATCTAAAATATTGTTTCTTGTATATTCAATGCGGTTTTGTTGAGAAGCATAGTTCTCTGCTGTGTTTTTATTTCTTGTAGATGCCATTATTGATATAAATATATAAATATATTAATATTATTTTTATATATTTATTAAATCGTTTAATATTATTATTTTTAAATTATTTCTTGTAGGGTTTATATTTTACACTCATTACCTTACCAAGCATAACCAACTGATTTGAATCCATTACTGCGATTCTCCCTAAACCTTGACACGTTTCAAATGATTCTAAATACATTGGTTGCTGAGGGACAAATTCAATTTCTGCTGTTTCACCACGTTCCAAAAATGGTGGTGATTCCATCTTTTCATTTCCTGTTTTCTTTCCCATTTTCCAAGCGATACTTGTCATTTTACAAGCAGATTTTGTTGTGCGAACATGAACACAAGGAGAAAATCCTATTTTTAGTTCTCCTGGATGTTCTTGAACTGCTACTTGTGCTATAAAACTTTCAACAGGTTCAAGTAGTTTGTCCTTTTGAAGAGAAATTACATCACCTACTTTAGGCATATTCATCTTATCTAAACCCTTAATATTCATTCCAACATTATCACCTGGTTTAGCATTAGGCCAAGTTTTATGGTGCATTTCAATGCTAAAAATTTTAAGGTTATCAATACCTCGTGGCGCAACACGCACAACATCACCAGCATTAAGTGTTCCTTGTTCAATACGTCCTGTAATAACATCACCTACACCTTTAATTTTATAAATACCATTAATAGGAATGCGAAGTGAACCTTCAGAATTACGTTTAGGTGGACGGACAAGTTTTTCCAAAGCATCATATAAAGTAACACCTTCAACAACTTCATCTTTAGAAACATTTGCTTTCCAACCTTTATACCAAGGCATCTTATCTGTTGCTTCAACCAAGTTTTCACCTCTAAAACCAGAATAAGGAATAAATGCTACTTGTTTAGGTTTAAAACCTGCCTGTTGAATCATTTTAGTCATTTCTTCTTTAATTTCATTAAAGCGTTTTTCAGACCAATCGCAAGAATCCATTTTATTTACACCAACAACAAGTTTTTCAATTCCAAGAAGACCAAGAAGACGGGCGTGTTGTCGTGTTTGTCCTTGAACCTCACCTAGTGAATGGTCACCTTTAGCAATTGCAGTTTCAAATCCACCTGCTTCAGCAGGAACAAGAAGAAGGGCAGCATCAGCACAACCAGCCCCTGTAATCATATTTTTCACATAATCTCTGTGACCTGGCGCATCCACAATAGTATAATGATAACTATCAGTATAAAATTCTTTAGTAGTGCAATCAATAGTAACACCACGCTCGCGTTCTTGTGTTCCTTTATCCATATAATAAGCAAACGCAAATGAACTCTTACCCTGTTGGTCTGCTTCTGCTTGCAATTTTTCCATTTCTCGTTTAGAAATACCACCCAATTTGAAAATCAAATGTCCTGTTGTTGTTGATTTTCCTGCATCAACATGACCACAAACAACCAATGAAATATGTTCTTTTGTTTTTTCTACGCTTTCTGTCAATGCGCTCATAATATTATATATTTTTATATGTTAGCTGTTTAAGTCATTTCATTAAACAATATTATTCAAACAATACTATTCTTATTAAAATTACATTTCATATTTAAGGAATTTTTTTTATATTAATATAATTTATACATATGAGTAGTTTTACTATAATTGAAACATTTTTGAATAGTTTTCAAAGTAAATTAGAAACTTTTAAAACAGGTTTAGACGAGTCCGACTTATATGAGGAAAAATTAGTTAATATGGCAAAATTTGAAAAATTTTTAGCAGAGTTTGTTAAAACACATATTGATGAAACTTTTATTGAAAACAAAGGAAGAAATACAATTTTAACACAAATATATGGTGATAATTTTAATGATTTAAGTGATGAACGTATTAAAATAATTATAGATGCCGCAACTAAGGATAAATTTGCTCATATTAAAGCAAAAATACAAGCTCTTAGTGATTTATTAATACTTACAATGGAAGGTGGTGAAGGTCAAATTGGCAAATTATTTCAAAGAATTGACAACAAATTACACTCTACCGGATTAAGCATAGTAAATAGTGTAAGAACTTATATGGGGTATGCCGCATTAGAAGCACCACCCGTAGTAGTTAGAGATGGAGATTTAACACCAGAAATGAGTGATGGAGATATTGTTAGAGCATTATTAGCTTTAGAACACGACCCCAACGACCATTCCGTATTATATGCGTCAGGATTAACACTACCAACTGACATAGTAACAGAAGAAGACCCTAATCCAGGTTCAGATTTAATTAAAGAAGTTAAAAAAATTATGTTTGAAAAGGTAAAAATACGCGAGGTAATAGTTGATGGAAAAATACCTAATCAGGAATTACAACCATTCATAGATAACCGAAATGAATTAAATCGTGAATTAGAAGAGTTAGGAAATGTTCATACAAGTGATACATTAGAATATGATACAGCAGCAATTAGAAATTTAATTACACATTTTATAAGAAAATCTTCACGTGTAACAAGAAATGCTGTAACAGAAGTGAAAAAACTTATTGATACTTTAGAAGCAAAATTAAGAAATCCTCATAAAGAAGAACACTCAACTATATTAAAAGCTATAGAAAAAATGAAAGGAGATATATTTAAAGCTGAAAATTATGTATCACCTGCAGGAAAAACATTTATAGTTCAAAGGATTTTTTCTAAAAGCTCTGGTTTACTAAAGATTTTTGTAGATGGTCCATTAAAAACATTTATGGATACTTTAGTAGGAGAAGATACACCAAGAAATAGAATTATTGAAATATCTAATGAATTATTAACAAATAGAGAAGCATTAAAAGCATTATTGCAATCTAATGGATTATTTGACGATATTGGAGGTTTAGATTTAGATGAAAATGAAATTGATGAATTGAAAGAAACATTTATCACGTTACTTTTAACCGGTAGTGACACCCAAACTATTGTTGATGCTATGCCTAATCAAGGTAAAGAAGTAAATAATAATAATCATAGTTTAATGGATAATGCGAGTAGGGAAAATAATGATGGTTTAAATTTTCTTGGGGTATTTAATGAAGAACCTGAAGAACCTGTTGAAAAACAGCAAATTAAAAGAGCAAAACTTATGCCTAACAATAATAATAAAAAAAAAAATAATAGTGCTAGTGTAGGTGGTAAAAGAAAGAAAACAGCAAAGAAAAATAATAAAAAATCAAAAGTAACAAAGAAAATGAAAAAGATTAAAAGAACAATGAAAAGAAAAACTGGAAAAAAAGTAAAGAAAACATCACGTAGAAGACGTTAAATGTAAATAAAATTTCATAATACAAGTTTATTAAAATGTATTATGAAAATAAAAGCAAATTAGTAATTTAATTTAAAATATACCAAAAATTTTATTATTAGGTTTATCTTCTTCTTTTTCTTTTTCAGTTGATTCTTGTTGAACTGGGAAACTGGTTATTTTATCCTTATTTGCCTCGCAAGATGTCTTTTGTTGCTCATATTTATAACAATTACCAACATCATCTTGAATTACAATATCTTTATAAGTATCGGGTGATGGATATAGATATACAACTTTGCGGTCAGAACCCAAAATATAGACAACAAATATTCCTATAAAAAAACTTGCCAAAAATAACTTTAAATCAATCATATTACTAAATTTGCTTAACATAATTAGTATAATATATTAAATGTATATTATATTAATTATCTAAAATGTTTATTTATTCATCTTCATCTTCTTCATCGTCATCACTATCTGTTTCATATTCATTATTTTTTGGACGCAATTGTACTGGTTCATCATTTTGTTGAACATTTCCTACGCCAATTTCAACTTCTTCTAAATTATTATTATTATCATTTCCATTTTCTCCATTATTTACTCCATTATTGTCTTCGTTATTTCCTTCACTATTGTCTTCGTTATTTCCTTCATTATTTACTCTATTATTTACTCCATTATTTACTCCATTATTTTCTTCTTCATTGTCTTCGTTAAATTCTTCTTCATTGTCTTCTTCATTATTTTTATTTCTTCTGGATTCTTCACTATCATCTATGCTAATTTCATTAATTCTATCTTTTTTTTTTCCATTTTGCATAACATCAACTCCGTCATATTTATCCCAAATATGTTCATAAAGTTCAAATAAATTATTTCTTTGAATTAAAGTATATTCTGTATTTCCAGCACCTTTTTCGTCAATCTTTTTTTCTCTACTAATAACTTCTTGAAAACTATAAATTATATGTTGTATTTTTTGCTTTAATGGAAATAATTTACATGAAATCATTTCAATATAATCATTTAATAATTGCATTGTTGGTTTTTTTTGATATTGTTTTAAAATTTCACTACATCTTTGTTTAACATCTTTAATTTCGCCTATTTTTGATATAATCATATGTTCACGCTCTTTATCTTCTTCAATATTTCCTTTATATAATAGAAGAGAAGTATATAATTCAGCATAACCATTAAATTCTTCATTTAAACTTTGAAATTCATTTATAGCTTCCTCTTCTTCAATAAATTCATAAGTAAGGTCAGCTCTAACTTTAACAATTTTATTTCTAAATAGGTCTAATTCTGCCTCAAATAATTCAATGCCTTTATTTACGTGTATATAATTAGGTAATAAAATTTCTAATTTATCACTACAAGGACTATTACTATCCCCACACATAATAATAAGTTTACTTTCTTCTTTAATAAATTTAGTATTTACATTTCGTTTACAATAAGCGCAAGGTAATTTGAATCTTGCTATTTGTGTTTGAATTTCTTTTTCATTACCTTTGTGTTTTTTTTTTATTTTATTTATTTTATCTTTACGTTCATTTTCATATTCATTTTTATATTTATAATATTTATATATTGCTTTTTTTTCTTTATCATTAAATACCATTATAATTTACTTATATATATAATATAAAAATTAATTTAATAATTATACATATATAGAATTATTAAATGACACAAAATAGTATTGAAGTTGTTGATATATGTTGTGGTTTAGCTTGGGGCGATGAAGCAAAAGGAAAAATAGTATCTCAATTAGCAAAAGAAAATGGTTATGATTTTGTTTGCAGATGGAGTGGAGGAAATAATGCGGGTCATACAGTATATGTTAATAATAATAAATACAAAACCCATTTAATACCAAGTGGGATTTTTTACAATGTCAAATCTATTATTGGCTCAGATTGTGTTCTTAATGTTAAAAGTTTTTTTGAAGAATTAGAATATTTAGAGAATAACAACTTTAATATAAAATTAATAAAAATAAGTCCAAATACACATATAGTAACAGATAAACATATTGAAGAAGATATAAATAAATTAAATAAACAACAGGGAACAACAAAAAGAGGTATAGCTCCTTGTTATAGTGATAAATATAAAAGAGTAGGTTTACAGGCAAAAGATGTTCCAGAATTAAAAGAATATTTATGGAATGGAAAACTATATGGAAAAATCTTATGTGAAGGTGCGCAAGGATTTTGGTTAGATATAAATGAAGGTAATTATCCTTATACAACATCAAGTACAACTCTACCATACGGAGCTTGTAGTTTGGGTTTTAGTCCTAAATTAATTAACAATATATATGGTGCTGTAAAAATATATGATACACGTTCTGGTATAGACCCTGATTTTCCCGATGAATTATTTGATGATAATGAATTAAATAAGATTGGTGAAATTGGTCAGGAATATGGTGTAACAACAAACCGAAAACGTAAAGTAAATTGGTTAAATGTTAATAAACTAATATACGCAATAAATACATCTGGCGTCAATATTGTAATAATATCAAAAGTAGATATATTGGAAAAATTAAATATATTTAAAATATACTTTAATAAAAATATTATAAAATTTGATAGTTTATATAATATGAAAACATACATAAAATTAAAAATACAAAGTGATTGTGCCAATGTGTCATCAATAATATTTTCAAATACACCTTTATCAATTTAATTATTGATTAAATAATCGCCTAGAAATTACATCATATTCATTATTGAAAACAGGTAAACTTGTAATCATATTGCGATTTTTTTTCTGTGTTGATTGATAATTTTTTATTTTTGATAAAATATATTGTTGTTTTTTTTGTTCATTATACTCTTGCTGTTCTTTTGTTAATTTACCTTTATATTTGTATCTAAGAAATAATCCAACAACAAGAAAAATAGCAATAATAACAAAAATATTGTAATAAATATTGTAATATTTTTCTTTAAATTCGTGACATTTTTTCAATGTTTGTCTAAAAAAGAATTGAACACCTGGTTCAACTAAATTAGCGCCATAGCTCATAATATATAAATATATATTATGAACATAATAGTTATATTAAATATTTATTTAATTAAAAATTAACACTACTATAATTCAAATAATACAAAACAAACATATATGATAATATACCTACTAAAATAGAAATAATAGGTAATGATAAAACAGATTTTGTTTGATAACCTAATCCAAAAGGTTTAATACTTTCATCATCATTAAATAAAAATGCTGGTTTTGTATATATTAAACTAAACATTATTGCTAAATAAATAATAATTGCAACGCCGATTCTTTGTTGTTTTACAACATTACTTAAGTTAAAACTAAATGAAGTATACATTTTTAAATTTATTATATATACATTTAAAAATATAATTTTAATATGAAAATTATTTAATCTTCTTCTGTTAAATCTTCTCCATCTTCACCAACATGTGAAATATCATTTGTTTCTTCTATTTCTAGACCTATGAATTGTTGTCTTTCTTCCTCTTGTACTTTTTCATCATATACATAAAGTTGTTTACCTAAACCACGCCCCCATTTACCTAATTTATGCAATTTTAAAAATTCATCAACTTCGCCTTCATCATCTGTCATTCCTTTTAATTGTTTTGTCATTTGATCCTTTTCTCTTTCTTTAGAACGTAATGTTTTTTCCATAATTTTATCATAACTATTAGTTTGAGTTTCAAATTCATTAAAAAGACGTTGTATTAAAGTATTTAAAAACATTTTTGATTGCATCTTAGTGTCAACATTTGATAAAGTATCAATATTTTCTTGTATAATAAATAGTAAATAGAATATACTATAAATATAAATATATATTTCCATATGTTTCAAATCTTTTGGTAAAGAAAATGTATTTATCCAAGATAAATGTTCGTTCATAGAAGAACTAATTTTTTCAAATAAATCTTTTGGAATAGAAGTAACTTCGTGTAATACATTTGTTTTTTTATTAAAATCTGATAAAAACATTTCATCATTAAGAGATAATCCCCAATGACCTGGTGTAACATATCTTGAATTTATTAAACTATCTTGTCTATTTAAATTAACATAAGATTTTTCATTAATAATTTGTATTAACAATTTAAATGTATTAATTAGTTGTAATGGATTGCTATCTATTTTATGTTTAGACCAACCCAAAAATATATTTTTGAGTTTATCAAAAAATACATTAAATTTGGTTGAAACTTTTTTTAAAGTTTTATTTTTTATTAATATTGTTAATGATTTAGTAATTTGTTCTTTCATTTTTTGAATTTGATTAAATAAATAACTTTCTAATTTTGAAATACTTGATTTAAAATTTTCAATATTATCAGAACCTTCACAAGGTATATCTTTAATTGTATTATATAATTTATCAATAAAATTTTCAAATTTCGGTGTTAAATCTTCTCTTACGCATTGTGCAAGTTTTTCGTCTTCGCCTTTTTCTTCTTCTTGGCAAACAGCTCTATCTTGCATACGTCGTTGTAAAACATCACAAAAAGCCATATTATTTCCACTATCACTTGTGTTAACTTCAATAATATTTTTTTCATAAATATAATTTACATCTATTTTATCGGGTTGAAAAATATCATCGTCACCATCAACCATTTCTTTTTTATTCAGTGTTTGAATTTCTTCTTCTTCATTAATATTATTTAATTCAATATATTTTGCTTTATAATTTTCAACTGCTTCATTCACAAGAATTTCATTATAAGATTTTGAAGTGCTAGGAATTACAATTCTAGTATTTTCGTTTGAATGATATATATTTGATTTTTTATTAAGACGTGTTGTATTTAACATATTTTCTATTTCACAAGCTTGTTGTATAAATGAATTATATGAACTATTTTTATCTCTAAAATACATATCAACATTATCATGTGTTGACATACAACAAGTGTTTATTTTTATAATTTTTGTTGAAATAAAATGTAATTCTTCTTTGGCAATAGTATTATGTATTTCACTTAAAATATGATATGATAAACCAATTATTTTTGATTTTGCGATTAATGTGTTTTCATATGTCATAAATGGTTCTTTAATTTTTGTAGATAAAGGATTAAATGATGAAAAATTTACTCTACCTTGATAAGGTAAAAACATTTTGTAATTAAAAAGTTGCTCTTTTTTTACTTCAAGTTGTTTTACAATAGTTGACTTTTTCTCGGTTAAAAAAATATTTATATCACTTTTAAATTCGCCTTTTACTAATCTCATAATGTAAGATTTTAAAGTATTAATGATTTCTTCATTTTTCATTGAAACAATTTGTTCATTATATTTGATTTCTTTAAATACGCAACTAACAAATTCAATAGTTTTCATATTAGTTTCATCAAATAATGGAAATCCAAATATAAAAGGGACACAAGAACCATTATAACGTATAGAAGCAGTATCAAAAATTTGCAATTGAATATTAATAACTAAAGCAGACATAGTTAGAACCATTTTTGCTATTTCAGCATTTGATTTCAAATTAGGATTTCTATTGTAAAAATTAACTATTTTTATAACAATTTCGGCTTTATTTACAAATTTAATATTTGTAAAAATTTCAAAAGAAGTTATAATTTCTACAATATCATTAGCATCAGGTGAAGTAAATTGTATTTTAGTTACATCATCATCGTTTAAATCAGTTATCATCTTAGACCTAAACTCTTCATAATTGTCCATCTCTATTTCTGTTAATTCTATGTCCTCATCTTCTTCTGGTTCATCGGGTTCTAAAATATCATTGGAAACATTTTTATAACCTTCAGCGTTATAACCTTCATCATAGCTAAAATCTATATCGCAAATTTTATAACCAGAACCAGATTTTTCATCAACCCAAAAACTCCCATCATCACTTAAAACACCTTGCACGTTTTTTATTCTCTCTAATTCGCGAGCATAATTTTTGCCTGATAAAAATGTATTAGCTAACTCATACAAAAATATTGGCAATATTGCCTGATTTGTTTCTCTACAATATAACATATATTTATTATCTGAAATGGTTTCAAACTTATTAATATTAGGTTTTCTCAAACGTGTATTTACAAATTTTACAATAGATTTTTGTTTTTCAGTAAAATCTTCAATATTTAATATTTCATCTCTCAACAAATGTAATGGACTTACAATTGACATATCTTGAAAATTATAAAAATTAGAAATTCTATTGTTATTTTCAGAATATTTATAATTATTTTTATTTATTAAGTAACGTTTTTTTCTAATTTTTTCCTCGGTATTAGCAATTAATAATTTTAATTCGCTTTCTTTTTTCGCATATACGTGTTTAAACTCAATTATCATTTTATCTACAATATTTTTATTTGATTTCTCTCGTTTCTCTCTAGTTGATAAACAATCATTATCATCATTTTCTAATTGTCCGTCATAACCACAATCAATTGTTTGCTTACATTTATTTCCATCAATAAGTAGAGAGAAATTATTCTTATGTTGACTAGTAGATTCTTCATCAAACACCCATCTATTATTTATTCTTTTATAAATACGTATTGATACAACTTCATCATCATATATTTCTAATAAACAATAATCTCCATCTTCTACCATTTTTTTCCCATTTATTATTGTTTTTGCCATTTTAACTGATGTTTCCTGATCTAATTCATGAACTTCCTTCATTTTTTCAGCTAAAAATGTTTCAAATTGTTCTTTTGTCATACGTTCTTTTTCTTCTTTATAAATGTGAATTGCATCATAATAAGTATCATCATATTCATTATCATATTCAAGATCTTTATTATTATCTTTTTCTAATTCTTCTTCTGTGCTATATTTTTTTGATAATTCAATATTAATGTCACATTTACCAGAACCATAATTTACATTGTTTACATTTACTTTATTTTCATTATTATTTAATGAATTTAAATATGTTTTATAATTATCCATCATACTTTCAAAATTATCATTTACTAATGAAGCATTACCATAAGATATTACATCAGTAAGAAATTCTAAATTATCTAAATCCTTTACATAAGTAATAAAAGAAGAGTTACTAAATTTTCTTTCTATAAAATCATTATTTTTTTCAGAATAATATTTTTCTATATCTTCTGGATTAGCAAGAATACCTTTATCTTTAAATAAAATATATGCGTCTTGAATATCTTTTTTGGTGGCGTTAGGATTACTTTTTATATATTTTTTTTCCCATTTTTCATCAACTTCAATAATATCTCTATTTCCATTATTTACAACATTCTGACTTTGTAATATTTGATTTCTAACTGGTTCTTTCAAATATGTTTTTTTTAATAAATCAGTTAATAATTCATTTTCTTTTTCAGGTCCACTTCTTTTATCAAATAAATAATTGTAAAATGTATACTTTTCAAAAATATCAGAATAAGTATTTTGATTAATTGAAGATAAAGTATTATATAATCTGTTTGTTTTTTTTTCAAATGAAAAGAAGTCACGTTTTAAAGAATAAACTATATTTTTCATTGAAATATAAGAATCGTAATCAATATTATCAGAATTAATGGTATATTTAGATAAATCGTCTATAATATTTTTCACACTCAAAGCACGTTTACCATTTTTAATCAAATAATTAAAATAAATTAATTCACTAATTTCAGGTAAATCACGTTCAAGTAATTCTTTCAAATCTTCACGTTTCTTTGATCTAATATGATGTATATATTTATCTAAATTTCCATTATTTATTTTTTTTGTTCCTTTAAATACAATACTATTTTCTGCATCACTAAATATTTCATTAATTAATTTTCTTTTATCTGATTCTATTAATTTTGTTAATATATTAATATTTGGACTTCGCACATCTTGCAATGAATATAGTTTAAAAGGTAAAGTTGCATAACTATCAAACGTTATTGTTTCACCTGATAAATGCTTTTGTGTTAAATTATATATTGTATTTCCTAAAACATCATTCTTTGATAAATTTCCAGTATTATTACTAATTGTATTAGTATCATTTTTAGAGTTAAAAATACTGAATAACATTTCATCATTTGATGGTTCAAATGGATTTAACACATCATCAATATCACTTTGATATTTGTTTTCTTTTGTTGTTTGATATTCTCTATTATATCTTTTATAATTATTCATATCATCAATAATATTTGATTCAATAAACATACCTTCTCCATTTGTAGAACTATTATACAATTTATCTTTCATAACATTTCCATAATAAAACCAAATTGGTTGAGTTAAATTATTTTCTAGAATATTATTGCTAATAATGTTTTTATTTGATTTTTTAAAAATATTTTCTATATTTCCATTTTCATCAAATTTTGAAAAATCGTTACGTAATAAAGTAATACGTTCAACAAATATTTCTACATTTTTTTGTGTTTTAGGTGTTCTTTTTTTAAATTCAATATTGTTAATCATATTTCCAACTAAATCTTCTATTTGAACTTTCAATCCATAACGCATTTCTTTTTGTGGCACTTTTGAAATTGTTTCTACAAAACCTAAATCTTCACCTAAAGTATCATCTTCAAGTAATTCATCATATGGTATTTCTTCTAATCTTTCTTTATTTTCTATATTTACATCTTCATTAATACCATTATTGACAGATAAATTATTTGAATAATCTTGACCTTGTTCTTCTTGACCTTGTTCCTCTTGACCTTCATTATTTATTCTTGCATAATCATTCAAATTCACATCATTTATTTGTGAACTAGTTAATGATTTTGGTGATTCACGCAATTCTATTTTTTCAATGTTATATTCCTCTTTTAAACCAGAATATTCAAAATCTAAATAAATATAACTCTCATCAGGGTGTAACTTTATTTCAATCATATCTTTTTCTTTACTTACTATTTTTCCTACAATCACAAAAGGAACATCACCTTTAAAATAAACGTTTATCCACTTACCTTCTACTAAACCATTTATTTCAGCATAACCTTTTTTTTCAGAATGTTGCATTATTTCTATACCCTTTATTGATTTATCACTAAATTCACCATCAATAATATTTAATGATTCAATATTAAATTCATCCCTTATTTCTATTTTAGATTTATCTATATATGTAATTAAAAATATCTTATTATGTAGATTATCATTACTAGGTGAAGTTAATTTTATAATATCTCCAAGATTTAATGATATTGAATTTCTTTCCATAATTTTTATTACTATATAATGTGAATAGAAATTTTTTACTTAGATTTTAATGTATCTTTTTCTTTTTATATTTTAGAAATAAATTGATTTTTTTTTTATTGTTAACTCTTAACCATAAATTATAAATGTCTTCTACTCAAGAAAATAAAATGTCGCACTTTGAAATTATCAAACCTACTGATTTTATCAAATACAACAAGGATAATGATATTGTAAAAATTCATAACCTTACAGATTCAAAAAAAGAACAAAAATATACACATATCCGCTATAAAAAAGAAAATCTAGAAAAATCAAATGAACCTGGCACTTATTATATGAATTATAAATCTATTATTATGAATAAAAATAATCACGTTGTTAGTTATGCTATTCCACGTTCTATTGAATATGATTTATTCAATCAAGAAAATAATGTTCAAGATTGTATTATTGAAGAATTTGTAGAAGGAACAATGATTACCTTGTTTTATGATGAATCTTGTGATGAACTATTTGTCCCTCAATTAAGTGAAATAATTAGTGAGAAACAAGATGAAAACATTGGGTGGAATATTTCTACAAGGGGGTCAATTGGTGCTAAAAATTCATTTTATAAATCTGATGATGTAGTAAGCACCAAATCATTCTCACAATTATTTATTGAATGTGCTAAAGAATCTAAATTGGATATTTCTAAACTTGATAAAAAATATTGTTATAATTTTGTAATTAAACATACTGAAAATAGGGTTGTAAATATGATTAAACAAAATTCTCTATACTTAATTTCAGTTTATAAAGTTGAAAACGAAGATAATATTGCTAAAATAGAAAAAGTTAATGAACCATTTACAATGATGCCAGTATTTCAAAATACTACTATTTGCCCACCTACTTCATTTGAATTTGATGATATATTTGATTGGGGTGATATGAAAGAGCGATTGAAAATTGACAATTCACCTGTAAATGTATTTAATTATAATCTGCAAACTCAATCAGTATTAATGGGTTATGTAATTAAAAACATTAAAACAGGAAAACATACAAAAATTAGAAACCCAGTGTATTTCTATATGCGTGAACTTCGTGGAAATCAACCAAAGATTGAACATCATTATTTGGCTCTTAGAAAAGATAAGCGTATTCAAGAATTCCTACACGTATTTCCTGAATATACAGACACTTTCAATAAATTGTATCAAAAAATTACTTTCTTTACACAAGAGCTAAATACAAATTATATTGAACTTAATATTACAAAGAAAAGAGTATTTGATGAAGTTGATTATGAATTAAGAAATCACGTAAATGCTATTCATTATAAATATAGAAAGGAATTGCGTGATAAAGGTCTTACAATTCAAAAAGATGATGTTGTAACGTATGTAAACAATCTTCACCCTTCGCAATTAATGTTTGCTCTTAATTTTAAAAAAAGAAAAACATTTACTGACGATAAAGAAGTAGAATCTAAAATTTAATATATAAAAATATAAAAATGTAAAAATATAAAAATGTAAAAATATTGAAAAATGAACAAAATATAAATTAAATAAATAAAAAAACATTACATTATTTTTTATTTATTTCAAACTTTTTTATTTAATTTTGAACTTGCTGGTTAAATTCACTATAAGTAGGAGTTACCGACAAACCAATACCACTATTTAACATAGCAAATGCTCCGTAAAACATATCATCAAATCCGTTAGAGATAACACTACTCACATTCCAACCAGTGATGTCTTGGTTGAAGTTAGGTGCTTCCTTGAACATAATCTGCATATTCATCACGTTACTCGTGTTCCAACCAGTGATGTCTTTGTTGAAGTACTGGGCTCTAAAGAACATACCCACCATAGTCGTGACGTTGCCAACTTTCCAATTACTGATGTCTTGGTTGAAGAACACGGCATTAAAGAACATGTAATTCATGTCCGTCACTTTAGACACGTCCCACAAACTTATGTCATCATTGAATGAGGCGGCATTAGAAAATAAATAACTCATATCTGTAATATACGATGTATCCCATTTATTTATTTCACCATATTGAAGTATTGCAGCACTTCTATTTGAAATCCATAAATTAACTGCTGCCTGTAATTCTTCTTTACTTCCAAATGTAGGCAAAACTTCTTCTTGTTGTTCAATATTTATGGCACAATCACAGACATTTTCTACTGCTCTTGCTTTAATCTTATTATCAATTGCTCTATTTTGTGCATTTGAAATTCCACCTGTAAAAATGAATTGACGTTTATGGTGATAATCACGATTTCCTAACATTGTATTTACACCGAATCTTGAAATTGGCATATTATATAATAACTCTTTATTTTTTTTACACTACTTTAAATATTTTTACTTTATAATTTAAAAAATAAATAATATAAAAATTAAGTTATATTTAGAATTATAAAGTAAATTATAGGTATAATGGCAGAAAAAGAAAAAGCAGATACTAATACTCAAGAATCAACAAATGATTCAAAACCCATTGATAAAGTTATAATTGATTTTATTAGTGATTTACATAGAAGTTTTCCAGAAGCAAAAGACGATTTATTAAAACTTTTTGATAATGAACAAAAATTATTACTTGAACCTATTTTAGAAAATTTAAAAAATGAATATCCTAAACATTTTTTTGACATTATTTATGAAAATGAAAGCTTATTTTCTATTAATGATCACGAAAATAATGAAGAAGATAATGAAAAAGAATATGAACCCCTTTATTTTTTGCCTAATATTGATTTTAAAAAACTATGGAATTTAGAAGGTGTTAGTGAAAAAACTAAAGAAGCCATTTGGAAATATTTACAAATTATTTTGCTTTCTACTGTTGGTAATCTAAAAGAAAATGATATGTTTGGGGATACCAGCAAATTATTTGAAAGTATTAATGAAGAAGATTTTAAAGGCAAATTAGAAAATTGTATGGAACAATTACAAGATATGTTTAAATCAAAGGAAATGGAAGAAATGATGTCTAATATGCAAGAGGATTTGTCTGGTTCTGAATTTCCATTTTCTAGTGATGCTAGCAGCAATATTAATTTAGAAGATATATTACCTGATGCGGATGAATTACATTCTCATATTTCACAACTAATGGATGGTAAGATTGGACGACTTGCCGAAGAAATTGCAGAAGAAACAGCAAAAGAATTAGATGTTGATTTAGAGAATTTAGAAAATACAGATGATATGTTTAAAAAGATTTTTCAAAACCCAAAAAAACTTATGAATATTGTTCAGAAGATTGGCGGCAAATTAGACGCGAAAATGAAGTCTGGTGAACTAAATCAAGAAGAACTTGTTAGTGAAGCAGGTGATATGATGGATAAGTTTAAAAATATGCCAGGTATGGACGAAATTATGAAGAAAATGGGAGGAAAAGATTTAGAAAAGATGATGAAAGAAATGGGAGGAGGTATGGGTGGAATGACTGAAATGTTAAAACAAATGACAGGTAATAAGAAGGCGCGTTTTGACCAAGGGGCGTTTACAAAACATATGAAAGCAAATAGCACAAAAGAACGTTTACTAAAAAAATTAGAAGAAAGACGTAACGCACAAATAGCTCAAGCAATTAGAGATAAAATTGAGGCAGATAAGCAAAAAGAATTAGCTGCTAACCACGTGGAATTAAGTGATGAATGGCTCGAAGAATTCCAACAATCTAATAGTAAAGCCATCGCATCTTCCAGTCAAAATAAGAAAAAGAAGAAGAAGAAAAAGAAAAATTAACTAAAAAACATAATTAATAAAGAATCAAAGAATCAAAAAGAAAACATCTAAAATCAAAAGATTAATCTATTTTTTTTATAATTTAAAATACTTATTAAATCCAACTATTAAATCTAAATAATATAATATAGAGTATTATATTATGTCTACATTTTGGATATATGAACCTAAAATATTAATTGAATCCGAAAATATTAAAGAAATATGGCCTATTAAAGATGAAACCTATGAGAATAATTTAAATGCAGTTACACGTCTTGTTATGTTACTAACAATTGTAGGTTATGTTTTATTTAGAACAAATAACGTTTTATTTTCAGGATTTATATCAATTATTGCTATTATTGTTTTATTTTTAATTAGAAAAAATAAAAACATTAAAGAAAATTTTGAATTAGACACATCAAGTAAAAGAGACAATGAAAATATTGTACATTATGAAAAAGCTACTCCTGAAAACCCTTTAGCAAATGTTTTAGTAACTGATGTTTTAAACAAACCTACACGTGGTGCTGCAAACCCTTCATACACTAAAGACCAAGTAGAAAAAATTAACTTGCAAACAAAAAACATGATTAAATCATTAAATCCTGATATTCAAAATATTGATAAAAGATTATTTCAAGATTTAGGAGATCAATATGAATTTGATCATTCAATGAGATCATTTCATTCTACACCTAATACACAAATTCCAAATAATCAAGAAGAATTTGCTAAATTCTGTTATGGAAATTTAGAATCAAGAAAAAGTGTAACAAGTTATTAAGTTATTAAGAAAATACCTAATGTTAACATTTATAAAATTAAATGATAACATTTATAATAAAAATCATTACATTTAAATAATTAAATAAAATTATATTAATGTAATATATATATCAACATGGGTAGTGTTCAAGATTTTAAATTTAATGACATGTGTAGAATGGGAAGTGAATTATGTTCTACTGAACAAACTGATAAACAAAACATGAAAGCAAATGATTATTTACTAACTAATCACTTTATTTCTGATAGTCAAATGTCCAAAACTATAGCTTTTGCTACTAGTCACCCTAATATGAATTATAAAGGTTCACATCATACTTCATTAGGTGGTGCTAATATTGACGCAAATTCAGACCTTCTTGTTAAACAAGAACAAACAAAAGAACATTCTAAATTAGCTTTATTGGAAAGACCTTATCTTACAATACCTTACTTAGGTAGAGGTAAAGTAGATTCTAATACTGAATCACAATTAATTCAAGGTGAATATTACACAAATCGTAAATCATCTAACTTACAATCTGAAGTAAGTTTTATGCCATATTCTAATACACCTTTATTAGATTCTGTTGAAAATAGTATTGCTAATCCTGCCAATTTTGTTGAAACAAATGATTCTGGTATGTTAAGAAATGCTGTTGGAACACGTGACCTTAATCGTGACATAGCAAAATAATTTTTTTGTAATTATTATAACAATATATATATATATAATAAATGAATAATTTACTATATATACTTCAATACTTATCTATTGGTGCTCTTGCTGGTTTATCAATGGGTATTATTGGTATAGGCGCTGGAATAATAACTTTACCATTGCTTATATACTCAGGAATGCATATTGAGGGAGCGGTTGGTTGTATACTATTGATGCAATTGCTTCCACAAAGTTTACCTGCTGTATTAGTGTATAGTAAGAGCGAACATATAGATTATAATATATCTATGCTTGTTATATTAGGTTCACTCATTGGTTCTTTGTCAGGTTCATTGATTATTTATTACAATTTAATAAGTGACAAAACAACATATAAATTATTAACTATTGTTATTATTATAACTGCTATTGTATTTACAAAACGTTATTTACTTTAAAAATATTACTTTCTTATTATTTTTCTAATTCCTCTAATAATCGTTGATTGTTAATATCACTAACATAACCTAATGTAAAAATATCTTTTAAGCATAAATGCATTGCTTCAAAATAATCATAAGCAAATAAAAACATAAATTCTGTTGGTGCTTTGTCTTTTACATTATGCATTAATGATAACATTAGTACCTTTGTTTTTAATTTTTCACAATAATCCTTTATATTTTTATTATTTTTTAAAAAATTATAAATTTCATCAACAACACTCATTACTTTTTCATCATTATAGTCGTCTAATCTTAAACATTTTAAAAATTGTTTCTGATAAATATCCTGTTTTATATCATCTTCTTCTTCTTTTGAATCATCACGATTATTATTTTTTATATTTTTATAAGATACTTTTATTTCATAATTATAATAAACTAATACTTCATCATTATATAACTCACTCATAAATAATATTTACTTTTATTAATTATTATTTTGTTTTTAATTAGAATTATACAATAATATATATTGTATTCCTTTTTTTAAATATAATCCTATATTTTTTATATAACTCTTTTTTATTTTTTTTTGTTTTATAATTCTTACTAAATTTATTAAATAAACTATTATTTTTACTATATTAACACGTAAAAATAAAAAAAATCGTTGTATTAATGTATTTAATGAAAAATTATATACTTCATAAATATAGTTATTACCAACATTTTTGAAAAAATAAGAATGGCATTTTAATATACCTTCCATTATTCGTTCGGTATTATTTGTTTCATTTTTTATATATAACATTTTTACTAAGTATTCACACGAAAATAAATCTAAAAATATTGTTCTTACGTTTTGTTTGTAATTGAACATATAAGGATGTAAACCATCTAAATATCTATTATTGTATAAATATTTTCCTGAAATTGCGTACGGAATATGAGAACTTTTTTTTATTGTTTCTATCAAATCATAATTACTTTTGTATTTACATTTTACGATTTGTTTACTTTCAAATATATCATAATATGTAATATATATTTTTTTATTGCACGTTTTATAAAAATCATCAGGCATATATTTTTCAAATATATCTAATACTTTGTAATACGATTTCATATTTTTATTTTTTAATCCTTTTTTTACTAACTTATATACTTTTTCATGCGCATCTAATATATCTAATTTATATACTAATGATAATAATGAACCAATGCTACAACCAGAAATTCTTTTTACTTCTATATAATTTCTTTTTTCCATTTCTTTCAAATATAATAAACTTCCTATTAAATAACTACCACTAAATGCACCACCATCTAAAATTAAATCTATATTTATTTTTTTATTATTATTATTATCTGCACTTTTAAAATTATCAATTAAATTATTTATGTATTCTTTCATAAATAATTTTAATATTAGAGTCGCTATATATTTTTTTTATTTATTCCATACGGAAATATTAGTATTCAATGATATATATGTATCACAATTTTTGTAAACAAACTGGATTTTTATAATTCACACCCCCAATCATCATAATTTTTTAAACTATGCAAACATTCACATATTTTTTCTGTTTTTTTTAATTTATTACAATAAGAGCAATTTATATAATTTAGTTCATCTTTAATATATAATTCATTTAATTCTGTGTAACCACCTATATGCTTACCTTTTATAAATATATTTGGAAATGTCTTTTGATTTGTTAATGTAAATAAAACAAATTGTATGTCATCCACTTGTTCATTTGACAAATTGCTTTTTATTTCTATTAATTTATATTTAATATTTATACTATTCAATATATCTATTGCTTTCTTGCAATAAATACAATTTCTCTTTGAAAAAATTAATATATCATTATTATTTATTTCTTTTTTTACAACATTCATTATTTTATAATAACTCATATAATATTATTTAAATATAAATGTAAAAATATTATATTTTTAATTCTTGAATAATGAAAATATATTTTTAATTGTTCCTTTTTTTGAACTATTTTTTACAGCCTTCATTTTTCGTGTTTGTTTTTTCTTTGGTTTGCTTATTTTTTTTTGTTTATTATTATTTTCGCTATTTGTTTCGCTATTTGTTTTTTTGTTATTTGTTTCAACATTATTATTTTTGCTATTTTCTACCTTTTTATCTTTAACTACAACTGGTCTATATTTTAAAAACCACATTTGATATTCTTCTGATTTTCTATCTTTTAATTCTTTAAATTTCTTTGCTTTTGTTTCTCTTAATTCTTGTAATGTATGTTGAGTTCCATAACAATCAATACTAAAACGTTTTAATAAACCTTTTTGTTTTAAACGATTTTCTTGTTGAACGTCAAATAAAAATTTACTCATACAAACAATTCGTTTGGGATCATAATATGGTCTATTAATATACATAAATGCTAAGTAAAAACTTAACATAGTATCAATTGTTGCTACCCGAATTGTATTATTATTTATTGTAATTTTATTAAAACTATGACAACCAGTAGGTTTATATACAAAACAAACACTTTCTTTTCCTACTTTTATTTCATAATGTTCGGAAATTATATCTTGTAATCCTGGCTGCTTAACTACACTTACATTTTTAAAATCTATATCTTGTAATGCTTCCTTTATTACTTCTGCTGTTGTTTCTGGTTCTTTTGATAAAATATCAAAATCGGGATCTTTTGTAAATTTTGAACGTATGCTATATGGCATATACTTTGAATATAAATAATTCGCATAACCGCCAAAAAATATACATTCTTCATCTATACACGTTGTTCTTATTGCTTCATTTAAATCATCTATTCTTTTATTATCGCCTTCAAATTTACGTTGAATAATATCATAACTGCAAGTATCTTCTTTAACTGGATAATATTTATTTAACAATGTTAAACGTTTTAATACCTTTTCCCATCTACTTAAATCTCCTTTAGGTCTTGATAATTCCAAATACATTGACATTCTTAAATAATTTGGAGGACAATAATAAATTCCTAATTTTCTTTTACTATTTTCCAATAAAACATCAAATAATGATTTTTCTAATAAAGTTATATCTGCCATTGGAATAAAATTTACAAACACTTTATATGTTCCATAATGCACTCCCGATTTTGCTTCTACTTCTTCATAACCTGCCTTAAAATAAATATCTACTAATTTTTTTGCGTGTTCCATTGGTTTAGGAGAAAAAAAATCGTAATCTGGTATTTCTTCATCATAATTATAAAATTGTTCTCTCTTAGGCAATAAATTATTTATTGCTGTTCCACCATAACATATACAGGATTCGTCGCGTAAAAACTTCTCTACTATTTTTATCATATCTTTTATTTGAGGACTAATTGATTTCGCTTTATCTTGTTCTTCTGCTTTATCTACTGCCGCACGTAAAACGGCCAATTCACATTCTTCAAATGACATTTTTTTATCACATATTTTATTTTCCATTATATTCTCTTGTATAAAATATGTATTTATTTTTTTTTTATTATTGTATGTATATAATATATATATATGTCAATTAATCGTGGTTGTATTTATGAAAAAGATTTTACTAGTTCGCGTTTACCTAGTAAACCATTATTAGCGGATGAAAACTTGAAAAGTTATTGTGATTCCCTTCAAATATATGAAGATGCTAAAAATAGTTTTGGAGACAAGGTAATTCATCCAAAAATGAAGGGAAATTATCGTAAATTTAAACTTCCACTAGATTGCGCTTGTCGTCCTCCTGCTGCTGGTGGAAAAAATAAAAGTCGTAAAGCAAAGAAGACTAAAAAAGCAAAGAAGACTAAAAGAAAACAAACTAAAAAAGTAAAGAAAACTAAAAATAAAAAAACAGGTAAAAAATAAATAAATTGATTTCTTATTTATAAAACAAATATGTATTATTTTTGTTTTATAAAATTATGCGTAATATTTTGGTTGTATTTTCTGATATTTATAATCTTATTCCCGAAGAGGAAATAGAATTTATTAAAAGTATGCAGAATTTTCGGGATACACTTAGACATTCATCACCAGAAAGACTTAAAGATGATATTGATTTATGGCGTCATATTGATAATATTATTAATAATAATATTACAAAAGATCATTACTATAGTAAAGATTGGTGCAAAAAAATTATAGATATTTATATTGACCCTAATTATAGATAAATTTACAACTTATTATTCATTTTCAATATTATTATCATTATTTTCTTTATCAACGATTACTTCTTTTGCTATATTTTTTATTACCTTTTTTGTATTCTTTTCTTGGAAATTTTCCTCGCCTTTTCCAAATCTATTTGTTACCATTGTCATATATTGTTCATGATGAGGACTTTCTTGTTCCCAGCAATTTGGGTGTTGCTCCAACCATTTGGGAAAGAATTTATCCGCATCACGTTTCACTTTTCTTATTGCATGTGATACCATTGACTTATCTTTATCATCTTTTATCCACTTATCCTCTTCTTTTATATATAAAGTTTCGCGTTTTATATCGCTACAATGAATTGGACGTTTTGTAATATCTAACTCATTTAAT
>Ga0181388_1000131_pt1 | contig 23808 bp, 24 predicted proteins | sample 11SPOviralmetaG_FD_130120 | JGI IMG/M metagenome (GOLD analysis project Ga0181388, IMG submission 130120) | Marine viral communities from the oligotrophic San Pedro Time Series (SPOT) site, San Pedro Channel, CA, USA - 11 SPOT_SRF_2010-05-17 | ecosystem: Environmental > Aquatic > Marine > Strait...
ACAAAAGTATTGTATGGTAAAAAATCTAAATTGGTTGATGCCGATGAAAAAAATTCTTACAAAAAAAGACGTTTATGTAATGGTATTGCTAAGTTTTATGTTAAAATTGCTCAAATTTATGCTGCTGTTGTAAAAGCATTAAATCCACAATTAAAGTTTAAAGATAAAAGAGGTTCTTTATCCTCATTTGATATGTCTGAAACAGGTTCATTAATTATGGAAAAAAGTGAAAAAGATAAAATATTTGAACGTGTTGAATTTAGTATTTGTGGAAAAATGCGTGAACAATTATCAAGCGATAGTTCTTTAAAAGTTGATGACCAAAAAAATATATCTATAAAACCTGAATTTTGCAAAATAACTTCACATTTAAAAGACGAAGCAGGTATAATTGAATTGGAAGAATTATTTAGAGATAATTATGATTATGATACCGGTGAATATAAATTACCTAACGACCCAAATAGTATGAAGCAATATATGAATATTTATAAAAAGTTTGTTAAAATTTTTACTGGTAAAGAATATATTGGTGAAGAAACACCATCCGTTTTACCTTTATTTAGTAAAATTGTATTAAGTGATTTTGAAACGTGTAAAAATGTTGATTATACAGAAGATAGAACAAAATTTATTAAACCTTATAAATTTTCAGAACCTAGTATTTCTGAAAATACAGAAACATATGTAAAAGATAAAATTACTTCTTTCTATGAAGATGAATATTTATTATTTGTAAAATATGCTAAAGTTCTTAAAAATTTTTTAATTAAATTAAATGAAGATGAAATAAAAGTATTATCTATTTTAAATTCGTTATTTGTATTTATTGAAAAAGATGAAGATGTTGGAAATGACATTAAAGAGAAAAAAGAAAGTGTAATGATACACCCTGATTTAACAGATGAAAAATTAAATAAAGTTGCTATTGATGCCAGAGATAAAATATTAGATTTATATTTAAATTGTAAAGAATCACAAACAGAACTACACGGAATATATAGAGATATTTTAATTATTAGAAGCAGTATTAAAACATTAAAAAAATAATAATTTATATAATAAAATTAAAAATAATTTATTATATATTTGGTTCATAATTACATTCAGTCAAATATATATTTATTAGTTTTTAAAATTATTTATAATTATTGCTAATATCATTACTATTACTAATGTCATTATTATTACTAATGTCATTATTATTACTAATGTCATTATTACTAATGTCATTATTACTAATGTCATTATTATTATTAATTTTTTTTTCAAAATTAACTTCTTTCAAAAAATTTTCTGCTATTTTATAACCATCATCTAAATATTTTTTTCTAGATTCTTTACATGTTATTGCAGCAATAAAATCTTTTTCATTAACACCATTAGTGTCAAACACAATTTCATTTTTTATATTAAACATTTTTTTTGTATGTAATTTTTTTATAAAATGACCAATATATAAATTTAATATATCTAAAATATTATTATTTGCATCTATCTTTACAATTTTATTATTTTTAATTGTCTTAGTTTTTTTGGTAACAAAACCAATAACATTATTTGTATTATTTGATTTTTTAAAATATGACGATAATGGATAATTATTTAATAAACCTCCATCTATAAAACATTTTTCATTATAAAAGCAAGGTGGAAACACCATTGGAATAGCACAAGACATATATAATGCTTTAATTAATGGTAAATCGGGATAATTTTCATGAGATATTATTTCTAATTTCATTGAAATTAATTCTGTTGTATGAAAATATATGTTTATTTCTGAAAATTCATAAAATTCTTTTAATGTTATATCAGTTGAAAGTGATTTACCTAATAACAATGAATTTATAATAGTAGAAAAGAAATCAATATCCAATAAACCATTATTATTATAAAAACCAACCATTTGTGATAATTTTATTTCAAATACATTTTCCCAAGGACGTTCTATTATATATTTATATACTTCATCTTTATCATAATTTAAACAAAATATAACTGCAATAACCGAACCAGCAGAAGTTGCAAAAATATTTTTTATTTTTTTTCTATCTATAAAACCATTTTCTTGCAAACAATATAAAGCACCAAGTTGATAAAATCCAACATGACCTCCACCTGAAAATACAAATGAATCAATATTATTTTCCATTATTTTAAATAATATTTATTTTTTATATTTTTTTTATATTACAAGTAAAAATATAAAAAATAAATTATTATTATATAATAATAATGTCATCTATTTTTAATTTTAATAACAATGATGATGATGATGATGATGATTATGCTGGTAAAATTGACATTGACGAATTATATGAAAAAAAACAACAAGATGATTTAAATAAACTAACTACTTATAAAAAAATACTTGCTAAAGTTCATAATAAAATAAAAATTACATCAAGACAAGATAAAAATATACAATATTGTTGGTATGTTGTTCCAGAACTAATACTTGGATTGCCACATTATACTAATAGTGATTGTATAGCTTATCTAATGAATGAATTAAATGAAAATGGGTTTTCAGTTAATTATACACACCCAAATCTAATATTTATTAGTTGGGCTAATTGGGTTCCAGCTTATGTAAGAAATGAAATAAAAAAGAAAACAGGAATACAAATAAATCAATATGGTACTATAACCAATAAACCTGCTGAAAGTAATAATAATTTAACTCCTTATTCAAATTCAAATAATAATAGACAAAATAATAATAACAATAATAGCAATAATAGTAATAATAATTCTTCAAAATCTATTTATAACGCAGATATACTTAGTAAATTTAATTTTAAATTTAATAAATAATTTAATAAATAATTTAAACAATATTTTTTTCTATAAACTGACTTAATGCTTCAGCTTCTACTTTATCTTCAAATTTTGTAACTTTCTCGCCATTTTGAATTACAATTGTTGGAAAACTTTCAACATCATATTTTTCCATATCTCTTTTCATATCTTGTGTTTCTACACTACAATCAATGTACTTAAAACTAACCTTTTTATTATTAATGGTTCTATTATTGTATTTAGATTTAAGATCGTCTACAATAGGTTTTGCTTTAGTACAATGAGGACACCAATCAGCAAAAAAGAATATAACTTCTGCTTCATTTTCGTCTGAACCAGTCATACCTTCTTTAGTGTCTAATTCTTTAACACGATACATATAATCACGCACATAATATAAAACTAATAATAATATTACAACAATTAATAATCCTACAAATAATAATTTTTTATTTTTATAAATTTTTGAAATAAGTGATGATAATTTAAAAGAAGATAACACTTTTGTAAACATTGTATATAATATATATAAATATTTAATTTAAAACATAATATAAAAATAATTAAAGAATACAATTTAAATATAATAATGCTATTCAAGAATAGTAAGGGCGAAATAAAAAAAATAAATAAATTAGATTTTAATAATGATAAAGAATATTATATTTGCATAAAGAATTTTATGAATATTGAAAATAATAATTCATTATCACATAATATTTCAATAAATAATCTTTTAAACAAAATACAAATATTAATTTAATAATAATAATAATATGTATTAATTATAATATTATTATTATATATGGGCAGAAATCAGTCAAAAAAAAATAATAAAAGAAAATATACTCGTAAAATTAAAAAAAATCATTATTTCTCAAAAAATGATTTTGGTAGCGGCGATGGTATGTTGACAAGTGTATGGGGACCATCATTATGGCATACATTACATACAATTAGTTTTAATTATCCTGTGAAGCCTACTACTAAAGATAAATTAAATTATAGAAATTTTGTTTTACAATTAAAATATACTTTACCTTGTAAATATTGTAGAATGAATTTGCGTAAAAATTTTAAAGAATTACCATTAACTATGGGAAAAATGAAATCACGTGAAATTTTCTCTAAGTATATATATGATTTACACGAGTTAATTAATAAAATGTTAAAAAAAAAATCAAATCTTACTTATGAAGATGTATCACAAAGATACGAACATTTTAGAGCTCGTTGTAGTTTAAAATTTGATTTTGAAAATAAAAGCAAAACACACAAAAAAGGGTGCGTTATTCCATTTCATAAAGTAAAAAGTAAGGGTATTGTTAAAATTGTTCCAATGCAAACAAAATGCGAATCTTTACAAATTGATGATAAATGTTTTGAAGTAAATAATTAATTATACATTTCAGTAATAAAATTATAAAAATATTAATGTTTTATAATTTTATTTTAACTACTATTTTAGAAATTACTAAAATCTGCTAATACTGATTGAGGTAAATAGTTATCAATATTATTATTATTCATTAATGAATTAGGACCATAATTATAATCATTATTTTGATTGTTATTATTATTTTGAATAACATTTTGTTGAGTTTGTAATCTTGGAGTTACTACATCTGTATTTTGATTATTATTATTATTAACTAAATTTTGAGTATTTTCTTGTCTTGCTAATTGTCTATCTCTTCTTAATTCTTGTCTTTCTTGGCGTCTTTCTTCTCTTTCTTCTTGTCTTTCTGAAGAGTATGGTGCACTTCCGAGTCCAGGACAAGTAGGACAAACAGGTGGAACAACTTGTGTTTTTAAAATATATTTATCATTTTCGAATAAAGGAACAGAACTTTCATTAAAACTACTTTGGCCATTATACATACTTACATCTACAGAATATTTATTACCTTCACTATCTATAATTATTCTGCTATTATTATTATTAACATTTCTAATTAATGTAATAGAATTACCTTCAGTTGATGTAAATGTTGTAACTGAAACATCCGCATTGTTAACATTTAATTCTACAGCATTATTATTTACAATATATTTTGTTCCATCTGGTGATTCAATTATTTTACCATTTGGACCTGAAACAATTGTTAAAGTATTTCCATCAGGCCCAGTATATACAACTCTTGTTACATTATTTAATATAGAACCTGTATTTTCTACATTTGATACACATTCATATTCACGTTCACTTGAGCAACCATTTTTAATCCAATGATCTTTTGCCTGCTTAATTTTATCTTCATTACTTAAATGAATATAACTATCTCTTAAATCTTGATTTCTTGCTAAATAACATAAAGATTGGGTATCTGTAAGTTGAATATTACAACGATCAGTTAAACTTCCAGAACCAGACCCAGACCCTGAACCTGAACCTGAACCAACCGCTGAACAAGAACCGGAATCAGAACCAACTTCTGAACCAGAACCAGAACCAGAACCAGAACCAGAACCAGAACCAGAACCAGAACCTGAAGCTGAACCTGAACCTGAACCTGAACCTGAACCTATAGATGAAGAAAAATTACAACTTTGTTCTGGTGAACTGGTTTCACTTGTTGATTCTGGAGATCCGTTTGAACTAGATATTTTTTCCATTTCTGGTGAACTAGTATCTACATTTTCAACATTGTAAGTATCAATTACATCTTCATTATTAACTGACCTTGCGTTTACACTTGTTTCTATTTCTTTAACTTCTTTAGAATTTAATAAACTTTTAATTTCATTTATAGAATCTTCTAAAGCATCATGACTATGATCAGGTTGACTATTACTTGTAGTAGGATTTAATAAATCCATTACAGAACCTCCATTTGCTAATGCTTGTATTTGTTTAAACATATTCGCGTCATCAACTGAAGCAGTTTCAGGGATTTCTACTTGTAAACCTTCTTGTGTATTTGTAAACCACGCCCAGGCAAGAGGAAATAAAACTAATAATGCAAGCAATATTAACATAAATTTTATACCTTTTTTCATTACTATATTATACTGTTGATATAAAATATTATTTTAAAAATTGATTTATATTATATAAATTAAATTAAATAATATACAAAAATATGCTAAAAACATCTTATGAATTAGAAAATTATGATTTTGAAATTGGAATAGATGAAGCAGGGCGGGGACCTTTATTCGGTCGTGTTTATGCTGCTGCCGCTATTTTACCTAAAGATAATTCTTTTAACCATAAAGATATGAAAGATAGTAAAAAATTTACTTCAAAAAAAAAAATTAATGATATGTCTAATTATATAAAGGAAAATGCTATTGTATGGTCAATACAATATGAAGATGAAAAAGTAATAGACCAAATAAATATATTACAGGCAACATATTCTGCTATGCATAAATGTATAAAAGATGTTAGAGAAAAATTAGAAATAATAAATGTTAATAATAACTTAAAATATACAGAATTATTAATGGTTGATGGAAAATTCTTTAAACAATACACATTCTATAAAGATGGTGAAATACAATTTATACCTTCAATATGTATTGAAAAGGGTGATAATGCTTACACAAATATTGCGGCAGCATCAATACTTGCTAAAGTAGCTAGAGATAGTTATATTGAAAAACTATGTGAAAAACATACTGATTTAATTACAAAGTATAAAATAGATACTAACAAAGGTTATGGTTCTAAACATCATATAGATGGTATTAAACAACATGGTGTATGTCAATTTCATAGAAAAACATTTGGATTATGTAAAACACAAGAATTAAATATAGTATAAATTAAATTTATTTTAACATAATATTAATTAACAATACAATTAATATTATTTTTTATATTCTAAATTTAAGATAATCCAAACCAACTATATGATAAATAATTAGCGCTATCATCAGTGGTTGGTCTTGGTGATAAATTAACTAAACTTACACCTCTTTTCATTATATTTTCTATTTCACGTGTTCCAATAGCATTATCATAATAACGCATATTTGAAATATAACCATCAAAACCTCCATTTAGACCTGTATAAACATTTCCATAATTTTGCTTAGGTAATGATTGCAAAACGTGTCTTCTTGCTATTGTACCATTAATATAAAGATCAATAGTTTTATTTTTACAGCGAACAATAATACTAAACCATTTTTGCATTGGTAAATCATCTATTTCTATTTTTTCCATAATATTTTCAAAAGTATTTACTAATAAAACTAGTTTATTAGTAGTTGGAGAAATGTATAAACCAGGACTATTATTTGGAAAATTTAATCCACTTGTCATTACAAAATCATCTTTACTATTAATAATATTAGGTTCATACTCTATGTTACCAACCATATCTAATTCAGATTGTGAAGGTGAACTATTATCAAAATTTGCTTCACCTTTATGGAAAATATGTCTATACTTACCTTTATTGTAATCTAAATCTTCAATAAATACCCATAAAGACCATGTAAATTCTACACCTGTTTTTTCATTATTTGACCTTTCAATTAAAACAGAATTTTCTTTTGATGGATCTTGCTCATAACTCATATAATGTTTACCATTAACTATACCATTAAATAAATATGGAGAAGAATCATTCATGTAAAAAAATTTGATTAGATTTAATCCTAACTGAAATACAATTAAAAAAACAATTATTACTAATATTGTAAAAGCAAAATTCATAACTAATCCATTTGATTCTGAAAAACTAGTTGTCATTTTGCTTAAGCTATTAATAGAAGAAGCATATGGTGAATTGGAACTCATTATATATAATTATATATAATAAATAGAAAACTATTTTATTCTTTACAAATACATTTTTAGTTACAATAGTAAATTAGTAACTAAATATAAAAATTAAATTGTTAATGATGCTGTTTCTGTGCCATTTTCTAAAACACTAAATTTAGCACCATAAGAATTTAATCCAAAAAATACATTATCCATATATTTACCTGTATAACCACTACTATAAATATTATAGGCTCTTTCTGGTGTTGATTCTTCGTCCCAAAATTGAAATCCCGATGTATTTCCGGCAAAACCACCATCTGGAGTAATTACAATATCTTCACTTCTACTTAATCTTGGAACACCGGGTAATAAACAACTTCTTGATAATTTTCCATCAACATAAACATCTAAAGTTTTATTATATACACTTAACATAATGTTAACCCATTTTTGTAATGGCACATTTGCTACACTACAAGTATGTGTAACATTGCTATCTTCATTAGTATTGGGATATACATCAACTTCAATATCAATATTATTTTGTGTTGGTGCTAAAGATACCAAAGGTCCTTGATTTTTAAATTCATCTGAACGACCAAAAATTACTTTCTTTTCGCCATATCTATAATTCCATTCACTTACATAAATCCATAGTGAATAAGTGCAATTCATATTTGGTATTTCCTCCTTAGGTAATTTTGCTGCTAATATTTTTTGCTCAACTTGTGCGTCAGCAAGTTCAGTTAATCTTATTTCACCACCAAATGATTGTGCAAAAATATAAACAATTAAAATGATTATCACTACAAAAATTATTGATTGTAATTCCATTATATAATTAAATAGATAATAAAAAAAATATCAATACTTTTATTATACTTTTATTATACTTTTATTATACTTTTATTTATAATGATTCTTCTAAACTATCACTTACATCTTCCGTTTCACTTTCAAATCTTTTAATAATATCATTTACTTCACTTTTTGATTGTCTTGATAATTTATTATAATTATTTTCTGTTTTTATACCAATCATAATTGATGTATCTTTGCTTTCTTGAATTACTTCTTTACTTTCTTGAATTACTTCTTTACTTTCATTAGCAATTTTATTTCCTGCTCCTGTAAAAAAGTTAGAAATTGGATTTATTACATTATTATTTGCACCTTTTACTGAATTGTTAAATAAATTAGTTATTGAACTAAATATACCTAAATCCATACTTTTCATAATATCTATACCAAAATCTTGTTCCATTGTTGTATTATTTTCATTCAAATAAAATGATTCATTTATTCTTTTAATAGAACTTAATGATAAAGGTTTTGAAAAATATGATACCTCTTTAACTATACCATTTAAACCATTATTTGAACCAATTATTAAAGGACTTTCCTTCAAATATGGTGCAATTTTTTTTGCTGTTGCTACTAATTCACCATTTATAAATACATCAAAATAATTTCCATAATAATTTATAACAACATGATTCCATCTTTGAATTAAAAAGTCAGTTGTTTCATAAACTACTAATTGGTTTTCCATATCATCAGTCATAATTACTCTAAATGTATTATTAGATTCATTATATTCAATATATGGATTATATCCATAATTAAAAATATTTACAAATGTATTCAGTTGGCCTTTCGGATTTATTTTTAACCACATACTTAAACCATAATTGTAATTATATAATTCTTTTGAATGTAATTTATTTTTTATTTCTTCATAATTTCCCATTTTATTTGCCTTTGATAATTCTAGTTTACCACGTGTTAAATAAATACCTTTAGGTTTATATAAATCACTCAAATTATTTATTGCTATTTTTTTAAATAAATATAAACCTATTAGTAAGAACTCGGCTCCTATTAAAGTTTTAACACTATTTGGCAATACACTTAATTCCAATTGTATTCTATTATATAAACTATTAGCGTTTTCCATTGTTGATTTACTTTTAAATTTATTGTCAATAGATTTTGAACTAACTGATTTTGAATTAACTGATTTTGTATTTAATGTTTCTTTTTTACCATCACCAAAAAACCAACTATAAAATGATTTTTTTTCATTTGCGCCGTTTATTTTTAATTTACCATTTACTGATTTATCTAATTTTGTTGTTGTTGTTGTTATTGTTGTTGTTGAGTTTAAACTAGTTGTTGATGTTTTTTCTACTCTATTATTTCTATTATTTTTAAATATTTGAAAAAATTTATATAGAAAAAATGTTACTATAGGAATTGCTAATAAAACTATACCTAAATAAAGTAAATAAATTGGATTTTTGTTGTAAAGAATATATCCTACATATAAAATAATAAAAGATGAAGCAAACATAACTGACATAATTACTACTTGTAATATTTGATTCAATGAAGTTGCAACCGATTTTGAAAAATTAAATAATTGCAAAAAAACTTGTATTAATAATAGATATAGTAAAAATATTAAAACATAATTTATATATTTTGTATTAAATAGTTTTGTTCCATTTATTTCAAAATTATTTATTTCACTATCATATCTTTTTAATAAATCAGAAAATACAAATATATACATTGCTATGTATAAACCAAAATAAACTATTGAATTTATTAAATATTCTGTTTCCATATATTTTAACAGAATATTTAATTTTTACTTACTTATTATAAATTACAAATTTTCGGATGCTGTTTTTCTACCATGACAATCACGACATAATGCTTCTAGATTAGAAACTTCATTTGTACCACCATATTCAAGACGTATTTTATGATCTACTTCAAACCACGCCGGTAATTTTTGTTTACAATGCGTGCAAGACCAATTTTGATTTGATGCAACCCATTTTTTCTTTGTTTCACTTACACTTCTCTTACTTGATTTTTTACCCGATTTCATTATTCTTTCTTGTTGACCATTATATTGAGGTGGTCGTTGATACATATGTTGTTGATAATTTGAATTGTATGTTGGATATGCTGTATTCGCACCAGATGTTCCTGTAAAATTTAATATTGGCATTAACATATTACTTGCTGTTCTATCAATCGGCATAAATCTTACAAATTCACTTGCTTGTGCTAACATATTTTTGCTGTGATTTGGATCTTTTTTTATTATTAAATACATTGATAATCCTATAAAAAAATACGTTGCCATTTTTCCATATTTTTTATACGATTTTAATCTATCAAAAAATACATTATCATAATACGCATTTAATACAAAGAAAACTGTAAAAGCTACTATTATAAGTTCAATTCTCATATATTATATATTTCTATTTTTATTATTAAACTATCTTTTAATTTTTTCTTTTTCTTTCGCTTTTTTTCTTTCTTGTTGTTGAATTATTTAAAGAAATGTGTTTTTTTCTTTTTTTTGTTTTCTTTCTTTTCTTTACTTTATTATCGGTAGAAGTACTTTTTATTTGTTTTAAATATAAATCTTTTGTTCCTTTCAATGGCACAACGGACTCTAATTCAAATGTAAAAGAACTTATATTTGAAATAGTTCCTTCTGAAGTTATTTGAATTCTTTTTACCCAATCTCTAAATTCTAAAACTGGTATTGGTTTTGTACTATATTTTAACAAAAATAATGTATATAACTCTTTAAACCGATCTGATATGAAATTTTCTGCACGTTGACTATAACTTTGCTTTCGTGGAGTATCCAAATTCATAACAGGAAAATATGCGTGGAAAAAACCCCATACATCTACATTTCTTAAAAATACTTCTTTAAAATATTTTGTAATATTAAAAGTATTATCTTCATTTCTAAATTCTACTATAATTTCAGCTATATATCTCATTACTACTTCATTATGACGAAACCTCCTTGAACCCATTAAATTTTGCAAAATCTTATTAATATGATCTTCATGACCTCTTCCATATGTTTCAGAAAAAGTTATATAAAAATTCATTAATTTTGGAATTAAACTTTCTACGGATACAGATTTTAATGTTTTTAAAGTACTATCTATAAAACTCAAAAAATCTCCATTTAACATTATTACTGAATATGGCATATTTACATGCAAAGGTCTTCTAAATTCTCTTGGTATTACATCGGGATCTGTAATAACAGTAGACAATCCCCAATCAACAATTTTAACATTATATTTATCATCAATCATTAAATTACTTGCTTTTAAATCTAAATGAAAAACATTCATTGCATTCATTGGTAAAACAGCATTTCCTAATAATTTTTCTAACGAAGCATTCATTTTATTAAATACTATCATATCTAATCTTGAATTTCTTAAAAAAGCATCTAAATCCATACCACCATCAGGTATTTGAATTATTTTTAATTTTTTTAGATTTTTATTAATATTATCTACACTAATTTTTTTTCTAACTAAAGAACTACATTTTAATGTGTAATTAATTTTATCTTCTTTTTTTAACTTTCTTGGACTACATATTTTATTTGGTAAAATAAAATAATCTTTATAATTTGGTATATTAGAAAGAATCTTTTCAAAATTATTTGTAATTTCAAATTCTTTCTTTGCGTTCTTTTTTATCATTAATTTTGAAACTACGCCTAATTTTACTTTATCTTCTTCATCTTTACAATTTATATTTGGACGAAATACACATCCAAAACCTCCTGCACCTATTACACTACCACCTTTTAAATCTGTACTATCTACCATATATAATGTATATAATTTATACAGATAATATTATAATACTATTAAATATATTTTATAATTTCTAAAAAAATGGAAATTAATATAAAAAAATTGATTTTATACATACAAATATGTTCAACTTTAAATAAATAATAATTCATTGCGTTTAATTATAATGAGTCAATGTGTAAAACAAGTTAACATTGTAAAACATGTTGATGGTGTAAAAGAAATTTTAAATGATAAAAAGAATTGTGTTATTTGTTTGGATATGATTGGAGTAAAAAATTCTTCAACTACAAAATGTGGTCATACATTCTGTCTTACGTGTTTACACGAAAATCTTAAAATTAGTAATAGATGTCCTTGTTGCCGTAAAAAAATACTCAAACAAAAACCGGAAAAACCACTTTCTAAACTTAATAAAAAATTGGCTATTCAAATGATTAAACAAGAAACCCGTGGTTGGGATTGGGATTTAATGATTGAATCATATACTTCATTTCCAGCACACTCAAGAATTACATTACAAAGTGATTTGCAAAGATTTGGCATTGAACTAACAAAAAGATTTATGGCATTTCAAATAAATGGTGATGAGGATGATGTTTATGATTCTGACGATGATTCAGATGATGATATAGAAAATCAACCAGGTGACTATATTGTAGATACTGACGATGATTCTGACGATGAATAATAATAAAAATAATAAAAATAATAAAAATAATAAAAATAATAAAAATAATAAAATTTCACTAATTTATAAAAATCTATAAAAATAAAAAATAACTAGTGCCATTGTAATAATTATTCCAAATGACATTATATAACTATAATTAAATGTTGAAGATATCTTACCATTATTATATTTTTTATATTCTAAATGATATCTATATAATGCATCTTCTAAAGTAATTGTCTCTTTAGGCTCATCTAATTCTTCATTTACTCTATTATGTATAAAATGAACCCACCTTATAAATGAATCTCTTGAATCTAAATATGGTGTTACAGGATATTTGTCTAATAATTTTGCAAAATGATCACCACATTGTTGGCATGGTAAAAATATAGGTAAATTTATAACAAAATCATAATATTTTTTCTTTGTAACATTTGAAGGTTTTGTTGGATATGTTATTGCCATAGTAAATATAGTAAACCAAAAATGAGGTCCCCAAACTTCTGGATCATAGTTCATAATATAATAGATAAATAATTTTAATTATATAACAATGACATAAAAACAAATTAATATTTAATATAAGTTATAAGATTTATATTAAATTATGAGTACTATAAATGAAAAAAATAATGATATAAAAATATGTCATAATTGTGGTTCAAATGGTCATATATATCACGAATGTAAATTAGCTATTATAAGCATTGGAATAATATTATATAAAAAAAATAAACAAACTAATAAAATAGAATATTTAATGATTAGAAGAAATGAAAGTTTTGGATTTTCTGATTTTTTTTATGGTAAAATTATTAATTATAATTTATCTATTTTAGAAAATGTCATTGACGAAATGACAATTAAAGAAAAAAAAATAATACAAGATTACATAAATGATATTGATATAGATATAAGTGAAAATCAAAAAAAAAGAATAAATACTATTAATACATTATGTTGTAATTCAAATATAATTAATTTAGATAAAACTATTTCTAATTCTTTTACTAAATGGGAAGAACCTGAATGGGGATTTCCTAAAGGACGTAGAAATAATAATGAAAAAGAATTAGATTGTGCGTTAAGAGAATTTGAAGAAGAAACTGGAATAAAAAAAAATAAAATTTCATTAATTGAAAATGTTATACCATATGAAGAAATATTTATTGCTTCAAATTATAAAACATATAAACATAAATATTTTATTGCTGAAATTGATGATGATGCTCTTTATTCATTAGATAATTATCAAAAAACAGAAGTTTCTAAAATTAACTGGTTTACTATTGATGAATGTATCAAAATAATAAGACCATATAATAGTGAAAAAACTAATATGTTAAATAATATTAATAATTTACTTTTATTCAATACTATTGTATAAAAATATTTATTATAAAAAAAAATATAATAATTAAAACTTATATACAATAATATATATATTTATATATGAGTTTAATTAATAATTATATACAATACCCTAATTATGAAAATGACGATTTTAATATTAAAATAGCAAGTAAAGAAGAATTTCGTGTATCTGGTAAACAAAAGAAACCAAAATCTTATGAAGAAATGGAAAAACTTTCAAAAGATATTTGTGAATCCAAATTTACATTAAGACCACATCAAATTTTTGTTAGAAACTTTCTTAGTTTTCAAACTCCTTATAATTCCCTTATTCTTTTTCATGATGTAGGAACTGGTAAAACATGTAGTGCTATTTCTATATCGGAAGAAATGCGCAATTATATGCAACAAATAGGATTTATAAAACAAATTATTATTGTTGCTTCGCCTAATGTTCAAAATAATTTCAGAAAACAACTTTTTGATGAAAATAAACTGCAACAAAGCGGTGATATATTTACATTATCCTCATGTGTAGGCAATGAAATAATTAAAGAAGCAAATCCTAATAATACTATTAAAACAAAGGAAGAGTTAGTTAAAAAAATAAATAAAATTATTGATAAATCATATAAATTTATGGGTTATATTAAATTTTCAAAATGGTTAGAAAAATTAACTCCACTACAAATTAAAGAAATTTTTGAAGATAGATTAGTTATTATTGATGAAGTCCATAATATTAGAAATATTGAAAAATCTGTTAATAAAACTTCCAAGACTACACAAACATCGCAAGGAATATATAAATTAGTTACACATAATTATAATACACGACTTCTTTTACTATCAGCTACACCTATGTTTAATAGCTATAAAGAAATTATTTGGTTACTTAATATAGTCAATAAAAATGAAAAAAAAATGGAGATTAAAAATAGAGAAATTTTTGATACAGATGGGAATTTTTTAATTGACCAAAATGGTAATGAAATTGGAAAACATAAATTTATTAAAACTATACGTGGTTATATATCATTTGTTAGAGGTGAAAATCCATACACATTTCCATATAAATTATATCCTTCTTATTTTTCTGAAAATAAAAATTCTATTATTAAATCAACATCATATAATCCTAATAAACAATATAATGATATTATTATTCCCAATAATTTAGAACATATTGATGTTTTTTTAACAACTCTTCACGAATATCAGCAAAGTATATATGAATACATAATTAATTCTCAAAAAATTAATTTATTAAACAGAAATAATGAAGATACTGATTTACGTGAAATAAATAAAAATGGATATACTAAATTAATGCAACCTATGTACGCTCTAAATATCGTATTTCCACATTCTGATATTGATTTAACTAATACTTCCACTTTTCCTAATGTTAAAGATTTAATTGGGAAAAAAGGGTTCTCCAGAATTGTTAAAAATATTAATTCTTTACCCTTAGAATTTAATCCTGAATATTTGGAATCAAAAAGAAGCATTTTTAGTCCTACTAATATTTCTAAATATAGTGCTAAAATTCATAATATTGTAGAAAGAGTTAAAAATAGCAATGGTATATGTCTAATTTATAGTCAATATATTTATTCTGGTTTAATACCTATTGCTTGCGCATTAGAAGAAAATGGTTTTAGTAATAACTCTAAAAAATTAAATTTTATTTCAGATGATTATAAAAAAAAAAATAATATTAAAAATAATAAAAAATCTTATGTCATCATTAGCGGACAGAAAAATTTTTCTGAATCAATTGAAACAGATATTAATATAGCAATATCTAAAGAAAATAAAAATGGTGATTTAATTAAGGTTATATTAATTAGTAGAACTGGTTCTGAAGGTATTGATTTTAAGAATATTAGAAATGTACATATATTAGACCCATGGTATAATATGAACAGAAATGAACAAATTGAAGGGAGAGCTGTTCGTGATTGTAGTCATAAAGATTTACCTTTTAACGAAAGAAATGTAGAAATATATTTACACGGAACTGACTTACAAAATGATTATGAAGCGTTAGATATTTATCTATATCGAATTTGCGAAAAAAAATCTAAACAAATTGGTAATGTAACAAGAGTTATGAAAGAACATTCCATTGATTGTTTACTTCAAGATGAAAATAATAAATTTCAAATTACCGATATGAATATTACTGCTGATATTAATACATCTAGTGGTAAAACGATTGCTTATGAAATTGGTGATAAACCATATAGTTCGGTTTGCGATTATATGGAATCTTGTCAATATACTTGTAAACTATTTGATGAGGAAAAAAATATTATTAATGAAATTAATTCTATTGGTATTAAAAGTGATTCTAGCACATTACACGAAAATCATATTAATTTAAACATTAATACATTGAAAAATAAAATTAAAGATTTATTTGGTAAACAAGGTTACAAATTAGTATATTCGGAGAAAGAAATTGAACAAATTATTAACTATAACAATCAATATTCACAAATACAAATTGATTTAGCACTATTTCAATTAACTGAAAAAAAAGATATATTAATTGATAAATATAATAATAAAGGGTTTATTATTTCCATTGATGATATGTATATATTTCAACCATTTTATTCTAATAATAAACATATTACAATGGAAGAACGTTCACAAAATATTGGAATAAAACGAGAACATATTGAAATTTTTCAAGATGAAGAATTTGAAACTGAAGTTTCATTTACACTTGATATTGAACTTGCCAAAAAAACTATTTCTAATATCATTGAATTAATTAATAACCAAATAGAAGATGATTTTTATCAATTATTTAAAAAACAAATTATTTTATATTTTACTGATTATGAATATTATGAAAAAAAAATATTATGTGAACGTTTCATTGAAAAATTAAAATTTAATGAATTATGTAATTTATTTATATATATTATTAGTTCTATTAATATAACTAATCAAAGTGACCAAGATATATATTCATATATTCATTCTTATGTTTTTAAACATACTATTGATATTCCCGCGTTTAAATTTATTGGTTTTATTATTCCTAACAAAGAGTTGACTAATTATATTATTATCACAAAAGAAGAAACATCTAATGCTAATGATGAACCTGTTTGGGATTATGCTGATGAATTGAATATTAGTAAAATACAAGATTTTCTTGATGAAAAATTTGTTATCAAAAAAGATAATGTATTTGATATTTATGGTTTTAATTATATTAAAGGCCCTAAAGACAAAAGAACTATGAACAGAAGTATTAAAATTAAATTTTCTGGAAAAAAAACATTAAGTATTGTTGCTTCATCATTGAGAATGACTGATATTACAAAAGCTTATTCTATTATTGATGACAAACTTAAAGATGACGGATTTAAAAAATTTGTTACCAACAAACCTATTACTATTAATGTCAATAGTTTTTACTTAGAATTAATTTTAAGATATAAACAAAATACTAGTGAAAATAAAAAATTTTTTATTTCCGTTCAAGAAGCATTATATAATTCCGGGTCGGAATATTTAAATTTAATTTAATTTTATATTTAATAAAAATAAAAATTGAAAATTATTAATTAAAAATAACATTATATATTAATTATATATAATGTTAAAAACTATTATCAATCAGAATGATGTAAAAAAAAGAGGAGGAGATAAAACTGAAATATTCACTCCTCTATTAGAAACAGACGTTGTATATATTCCTTTTAATAAAATTGGCAAAAATGTTGATGAAATTGTAAAAAAAGAATTAGTTAATAAATTAGAAGGAAAATGTATGAAAGATGGATTTGTTGAAACTGGCTCTTTAGAAACTATAAGTATATCCAGTGGTAATTTAGTTGGTCCAAATATTAAATATACTATCGCATATCAATGTAGGGTTTGCTTTCCTGTTGAAAATATGATTATTGAATGCACTGCTAAAAATATTACTAAAGCGGGTATTAAAGCAATACTATCTAAATATGAAAAATCACCTATGGTTATATTTATCGCAAGAGACCATCATTATAGTAACGATAAATTTAATTCTATTAATGAAAATGATGTAATTAAAGTGAAAATTATTGGACAACGTTTTGAACTTAATGATGAATATATTTCTGTTATTGCTGAAATTGCTTAATTTTCTTAAATATTTGAATATTTGAATATAAACTTTACTTATAACTCTATGTTAAATTTTCTATAAACTTTAACATTCTGTTTATTTCTAATTCACTTAAAGTTTCGTCTTCATTAAATAAATTAAATATTAATTCATCACTTTTATTTATATTTATCCAATTAAAAAATCCTAATAAATCTTTTTTATCTATCATTAATGTTTCACATAAATTTGTAATAAAAATTATATTACTATACTCATTCGAATACTTTGTCAATATTTTTGTAAATATTATTTCTTGCTTTTTCAATATTGTTTCACTTTTTAATGTTATTAAATTATTGTTCTTACTTTTATGAAATATATAATTTGAATAATATGTTTTCATTAATGATGTCATCTCATTAAACTGCCAAATCTGTTTTTGAAACGTTACTCTATCTATAAAATCAGAAAAGCATATATTTGACAATATTTCACTATATACATTTAAAAAATTGTTATCATATTTTTTTACCTGCTTTATTATATTTTCATGCCATATCAATGATGCTATTGTTCGATCATTATCTATTATTCTTACATTATGTGTGTCTATTGATGAATTATTTAAAAATAAATCCAATATTATATCTTTTACATCTAATTGGAAATATTTATAATCCGTTAATAATTCTTCACTTTTTATTGATTCGTTTTTTTTATTTATTAAATTCACCATTATGTCTATCTTTCTCAAATCATTTTGACACGTATTTGCTACTAAATCTATTATATTTTGTCTTTCATTATTTAAGTAATACTTTTTTATTATTTCTGATATCTGTTTTTCACTTGGCTTTTCAATATAATATGAATTGCAAACCTTTATCATGTCTTTTATCTTTTTATCTATTTTATTTCCACCTATGCAAATTATTGGATTATTCAGTGAATCTTCTAACTTCTGTTTTTTTGTTTTTTTTGCTCTCATTAATTTTATTATATTATTTATACAACTCTTTTCACCTCCTATCATTCCATCTATTTCATCCATTACTATCACTATATTCTTCTTCTTTTTATTAAATAAAGACATTACATTATGATTTGACATATTTTGTTTTGTTAAAGTTTCCAATAATGATTTGTTACGAACATCTGACGCATTATACCAAATACTATCCATATTTACTTCTTTTATTATGTTTTTTATTAACTCTGTTTTTCCTACACCTGTTTCACCATATACATATATTCCTTTTGATTTTGTCATATCATTTTTTTCATTCTCAAAATTATTTAAGAAATTTTTTATATCATTTATTATTTCTGTTCTATCTAATTCAATTGAATAATTATTATATGTCATTTGTTTTATTATTAGTTAAAATATATTTTTATCTTTAATTTATTTCTAATAAATAAGGTAATAATTTTGAACTATTATAAAAAATTATATTGCATTTTATAAAACTAAATAAATTTTTATATTTTTTGTTTTTACTCGTTATTTCATTTTCTTTCAATATATTTTCTTTTCCTTCATGTTTTATATAATTCTTAAAATTTATTACTGCTTTTAGTCTTATCATTGATAACAATATTTTTATTTTTTTTATTTTTTTATTCATTATATTATTAAACATAAATGGATAGTTGTAATTATAATGTTTTTTATCTAATAGTCTTAACGCACTATTATTATCAATATGATATATTAAACTTAATTTTGTTTCTTCTTCACCTATATATTTTGCTATTAAATTTAACAATTCATCTGGTAAATCTCTTATTAATTCATAAATAGTCATATACATTTCTATTTAAAAATTTTTTCTTTAGAAATAATTACTTTATATTCTTTAATATTTAACTACTTACATTTTCTTCACTTGCCATTTCTTGACATATTGGACCAATATTAGTTATACCATCCCAACTTTGCTGACAACCTTTTGACCATAAGTATTTTTTACACTTTCCACCAGCACCTTTATATGCTTGAATATTATCAAAATCTATTTCTCTTAAACATTCAGAATTTCCTATATCTCTTACATTCACACATATATCTCCATTTCCATCTTCTTTTTGTTGCTTTTCCCAATAATCTGGACAATCTGCTACTGAAGGAGGCCATGTAGATAATGATTTCTGGTAGTTTAACATTACAGCAACTGTTATTAAAGATACTATTAATAAAATTATTGCAACAATTGATAATGTTGATTTATATTCCATATATATATAATTGCGAAACTTTTTTTTACCTAGATATATATATTATGAATTTTACTGAACTATCTGATTTAGAAAATGATAAACTACAATTTGTTGATACTAAAAAGGAAATGATACAACCTCCTAATCAACATATTTTATTTCAAATGAAAGATAAAATACCTAATGAATCCAAAACATATCACGACGCATTACAAGGAAATATGTATGATACTACTCTAAGCAATGCTTATTTTTCTGGGCAAAATCAAGATATATTGCAAAATGCTATTAGAAAGGGGGTATACGATAAATCTAATGGTAAACACATTGCTCCTAGACAAGACCCTGATGGTCTTAAATCTATTATGAGAAGCATCTTTTTACAACATTCACCTAATAATCCTAATAATATTACAGACCAAATTAAAATGTTAAATAAACTTGTTATTGAATACTCTGTTCCACGTGTATATAATAATGTTGAATCATATTTACATTATAGAAATGATAGTGAGAATATACACGAACCTATTGCACGTCCTACTATGACTAAAACTACTATTCAACTTCAACCTAGATTTTGGTAGTTATTAAGAGATTTTTTATAAATTAAATAACATATATTTAATATGTTATTTAACACCCTTACAGATTATATCTTGTTATCATAGATAAAAGAAAATTTTTTCATTTTTGTAATTTTAATTTTTTCATTTTTTTGACTTTTTTGACTTTTTATTTCTTTTTGTTTTTCTTTTTTCTTTTTTTAATTTTTTATTTTTTTTTGTTCTTTTCTTTTTTCCTCCAAGAGTTTCATATCCATTATCATTATCAATAAAACCTTTAGGACCTGCTGCTGGAGGTTTTATTGGACTACCTGGTGGAGGAGTATAATATGCCGTATTATTATTATTATTTTCCATATTAAAAAATGGCGTTGAACCAAATGACATTGGTTGTTCATCATTATTCGCTTCACGATTCGCTCGTCGTTTTTTTCCTTTTCTATTAGGTGCTCTTGGCGGTGATTTAACTCCTTCTTCGTACCCTCGAGAAACCAAAACATCATTTATTCGAGGACATAATGCCATTTCCGCGTGAATATTTCCGCCAAGTGCATCGCCTCTATAGTTACCATTCATAGCATATCCATGACAACCATGTTCTTCTTTTGTTTCACATAAATGTTCCATTATTTTTACATCACTTTTACCGGTTGTAACTCTAAATTTTTCACCTTGCGTTCCTATAGTGAAAGTTGTATCCAATAATCTTTTCATATGATCAGTCGCTTTTACATAAAATGGGTGTGTTTTCTCTAAATCCATAAATGATAATAAATGCAAATCTTTGGTTGTTTCAAATATATGTATAATATGACCATATTTCTCCGCAACTGCTTTTTTAAAACCAAAAAATGTTATTTTTGTATTTTCAAATATTTTATTTTTAGAACCAAAATATATCATTGTACCCTTGGGTAAAATAAAACACGGGTTTCCGTTTATATTATCTATTTTTGCCTTATTTATTTCAAATTCCATATATATAAAGCTTACAAAATATTATTAAAAAAATAAAAATTATATAATTTTTTTTTTGTTTTTATTTTAAATTTATTTATGTATTTTATTTTATTCGTATCTATTCACACGATGTTAAAGAATTTTTCGTTGCTTCATAATTTGTATATAGTATATTTGTAGTAATCCAAGTTCCCAACCCTAACCACATATTTGACATTACTATTAATGAATTGTGATTAATCCATTCTAAACCTCTACATAATGGATTCATTGCATTCAGTGGAGAAGTTATAACACCCCAAAAAGTTAAAGGAACACATATATTTGCATACAAATGTATACAAATATAATGTAAAATTATCCAACCCAAATAAAATCCAAATGGTTTGTAAACTAATGATGTTATTGTTACAAACATATTATTTATACTTTCCATATTTTCCATATTTTTAAATTCAAACATTTCTTTTGATTTTTTATTCATAATACAAGTAATAAATCAAATAATTATTTTTCAATTTTTATTAATATATATTTTATTATACGTTATTGCTATTTTTTTGTTTTCACTATAAAGTATAATATGCCAAAAGTTTTAAGTATTGATGTTGGAATGAAAAATTTAGGCTTTTGTTTATTTGATGTTGTTGATAAAAAAAATTGGAGTGTATTGAAATGGGATTGTATTAATATTTGTGAAGAAAAAGTCATATTATGTTGCCACGATGTTAAAGGAAATCCTTGCAATAAACTTGCGAAATTTACTAAAAATGATAAACCTTGTTGCAAAAAACACGCTAAAAATTATGCTATACCTAATTCTACCTTACATATATCTAAAATTAAAAAAATGAAAATGAACCAATTATACGATTTTATGGATAAAAACGAAATTCATTATGAAAAACCTATTATTAAAAATAAACTTATTGAATTAATTGAACAACATATTAAAGAAAAATATTATGACCCTATTGTTCCCGTAAGGGCTGATTGTATTAACTTGATTGATATTGGTAGAACTATGAAAAAAAAATTTGACCTACTTTTTGCTTGCGATTTAGCTGATTTAGATAAAGTCATTATTGAAAATCAAATTAGTCCATTAGCTAGTAGAATGAAAACATTACAAGGTATGATTACACAATATTTTATTATGCGCACTAATAGTGAAATTACATTTATGTCTTCTGAAAATAAATTAAAAATGTTTGAAGATAAAAAAGCTAGTTATAGTGAAAGAAAAAAATTAGGCATTCAAAAAACAAATGAAATTATTAACGATACCAATTTTTCTTCTATGTTACAATGGGACGATATTTTTAATAAACATAAAAAAAAAGATGATTTAGCTGACTCATTTTTACAAGGATTATATTATATTCAAAAATAATATATAAAATGATTTACACCCTTGAACATTTTAAATGTGACAAAATATAATAAAAATATATACATTTTTTTATTATATATAGTATCGTAATGGATTATGAGGAAATAATAAAGGCATTGGAAAAAGAACTACAATCTACTAAACAACAACTTCTTCAGGCGGTAAATCATCTTCTACTTTAGTTTACACTTTTTTATTCAATATCATTTTCATTATTTTCATTATTTTCTTTATCTACTATTACTTCCTTTGCTATATTTTTTATTACTTTTTTTGTATTCTTTTCTTGGAAATTTTCCTCACCTTTTCCAAACCTATTTGTTACCATTGTCATATA